>ENA-UONW01000196-UONW01000196.1-human-gut-metagenome-genome-assembly--contig:-CS52-NODE-196-length-98387-cov-15.782889_pt1 | contig 98387 bp, 70 predicted proteins | sample MGYA00242463_ERZ724010 | MGnify/ENA metagenome assembly ERZ724010 | reverse complement strand
AGCGACCACACGCCCCCCAGACGCGTACTCTAACCGGGCTGAGCTACACCCCGAAGCTACTTAAGGTTGGGCTACTCGGACTCGAACCAAGAAAAACAGGACCAGAATCTGTTGTGTTACCATTACACCATAGCCCAAAAGTAAATGTCTTCTCCGTGAAAACATCCTTTATAAAGAAGTTGGGCTACTCGGACTCGAACCAAGAAAAACAGGACCAGAATCTGTTGTGTTACCATTACACCATAGCCCAAAATCTCATTTTAGTCATCCCCTCTCGGTTTGACGCTGCAAAGGTACAACTTTTCCATAACATACCAAGCATTTCTCCATTTTTTTTCAAAAGAAATCATTTTTTTCTTCATTTTTCCCTCATTTTAGCCTCATAACCCTGGTCAGACTCTCAAAAAATCCAAAAGGTAAAGAGAAATATGTCGGTTTCTTTCGCAATATACAGAAAAGCCAGTATATTTGCCTACCTAATTATATTAATTAAAAAACTAAAACAGAAAAGTCGAAATAGAATGGACAAAGTAAAAAAACTGATAGAAAAAATAACAGAAGGTATTCAAGAAAAGAAAGGAAAAAAAATTGTAATAGCAGATTTGACTGGCATCGAAGACACCATATGTAACTATTTTGTAATCTGTCAAGGAAATTCTCCAAGCCAGGTTTTGGCCATTGTTGATTCCGTAAAAGAACACGTAAGAAAAGAAATGGGAGAAAAAGTATATGCTATTGACGGTACCAGAAATGCACAATGGGTAGCAATGGATTATAGTGACATTATCGTACATATTTTCTTGCCGGAAGTTAGAGACTTCTATAATTTGGAACACCTTTGGGCTGATGCGAAATTAATTCAAATCCCCGATTTAGATTAAACAAAGATAACTATGAACGAAAATTCAAATAACAAACCCAAGATCAATGTACCAAAGCCAAACTTAAGTTGGCTATATGTAGTCATAGCAATGGTCTTTGCTTTCCTCTGGTTCTCCAGTGATGAAGGTAGTGCCAATAAAGAAATTACCTATACCGAATTTAAGGATATGGTAAGTAAAGGCTATGCAAGCAAAATTATTGCATACGACAATAACACGGTTAATATGTACATCAAGCCTGAACATATTGCTGATGTCTTTAAAAGTGATGCAAATAAAGTAGGAAGAAGTCCTTCGGTCAACGTACAAGTTGGATCAATGGAGGCTTTAGATAAGTTTTTGGATGAAGAACAGTCGCAAGGACATTTTACCGGATCAATAAGCTACGAAAAGAAGAATGACTATTTCGGAGTTATTTTCTGGAATTTAGCTCCCTTTCTGTTCCTCATCGCACTCTATTTTTTTGCTATCCGCCGCATGGGAGGAGGATCTGGTCCAGGAGGAGGAACCAATGTTTTCAGCGTTGGGAAAAGTAAGGCTCAACTTTTTGAGAAAGGAGCAAACAGAGTTACATTTAAAGATGTAGCAGGGCAAGCTGCAGCCAAACAGGAAGTAGAAGAAATTGTTGAATTTCTAAAACAGCCCCAGAAATATACTGAACTAGGAGGTAAAATTCCTAAGGGAGCATTACTTGTCGGTCCTCCGGGAACTGGTAAGACATTGCTTGCTAAAGCAGTTGCAGGAGAAGCAGATGTGCCCTTTTTCTCTATTTCAGGATCTGACTTCGTAGAAATGTTTGTCGGTGTAGGAGCATCACGCGTACGTGATCTGTTCCGACAGGCCAAGGAAAAAGCGCCTTGTATTATCTTTATTGATGAGATTGATGCTGTCGGACGAGCACGTGGAAAGAATCCCAATATGGGAGGAAACGACGAAAGAGAGAATACACTGAATCAGTTGTTAACTGAAATGGACGGATTCGGTTCAAACAGTGGAGTCATCATCTTAGCAGCAACCAACCGGGTAGACATCCTGGATAAAGCGCTGTTAAGAGCAGGACGATTCGACCGCCAGATCTATGTTGATCTTCCGGATCTGAATGAACGGAAAGAAGTTTTCGGAGTACATTTAAAGCCTTTAAAGTTAGACAAGAACGTAGATGTTGACTTGTTGGCCCGCCAAACTCCCGGGTTCAGTGGAGCAGATATTGCCAACGTTTGTAATGAAGCTGCTTTAATCGCAGCCCGTCATTCAAAAGCTTCTGTCGACAAAGATGACTTTTTAGCTGCAATCGACCGAATTGTCGGAGGATTGGAAAAGAAAACTAAAGTTATGACTGCCGCAGAGAAGCGTACCATTGCTTTACACGAAGCCGGTCATGCAACCATTTCCTGGTTCCTGGAACATGCCAATCCTTTGATCAAGGTAACCATCGTTCCTCGTGGACGTGCGTTAGGTGCTGCCTGGTATTTACCGGAAGAACGGCAAATTTCTACCAAAGAACAAATGTTGGACGAGATGTGTGCAACCTTAGGAGGACGTGCCGCTGAAGACGTTTTTGTAGGACATATTTCTACGGGAGCTATGAACGACCTGGAACGTGTGACCAAACAGGCATACGGCATGATCGCTTATGCCGGTATGAGTGACAAGCTGCCGAACTTATGTTATTACAGCAATGACGAATACAGTTTCAGTAAACCGTATAGCGAACATACGGCTGAACTGATAGACCAGGAAGTTCAGAATATGATCAATGAGCAATACGCCCGTGCCAAGGCTTTGCTTCTTGAGCATAAAGAAGGACATAATCAGTTAGCCCAACTTTTGATAGAGAAGGAAGTAATCTTTGCTGAAGATGTGGAAAAAATCTTCGGTAAACGCCCGTGGACTTCCAGATCTGAAGAAATCATGGCGTCTGAAGAAGCTTCTAAACAGAAGGAAGAGAAACAGGAAAAAGAAGAAACACCAGTTTCCACATCTGAGAATGAAGCTAAAGATCCGGAAGTAAAAGAACTTCCTGAACCAACAGAAGATAAAACAACCTTAAATAACTAAGCGTGAAAAATAATTTTATTCAAAGGGCAATTACCGGGGCTATATTTGTAGCCGTACTGATAGGAGGTATTGTGAGCGGACCTATTCCGTTCACAATACTCTTTTCTCTGATCAGTGCTCTGACCATTTATGAGTTTGGAACAATTATTGGTAAAAGTGGAGAAGTACAAATCAACAAATCCATTACCATTCTGGCAGGCATCTTCCTATTTATAGGATTTGGATATTTGGGAGTAGTACCGGGTAAGAATGAGATACTGATTCCTTACCTGTTTCTCATCATTTATCTATTAGTCAGTGAACTTTATCTCAAAAAGAAAAATCCGGTTCACAACTGGGCATATGCAATGATGAGTCAAATATACATTGCTCTCCCCTTTGCACTGCTGAATGTTTTGGCTTATCACACTTCTTCAGACGGCAGCATTTCGGAATATAACCCGATACTGCCTCTTTCCATTTTCATCTTCAACTGGGTAAATGACACTGGCGCTTATTGCACTGGCATGCTTTTCGGCAAGCATAGACTGTTTGAACGTATTTCCCCCAAGAAGTCATGGGAAGGCTCAATCGGCGGAGGTGTTTTCAGTATCATTGCTGCCATAGCAATGGCTCATTTCTTTCCGTTCATGTCAACCGCAACATGGATTGGTCTGGGCTTAACCGTTGTCATTTTCGGTACATGGGGAGATTTGACAGAATCATTGCTGAAACGTACTTTGGGTATAAAAGACTCCGGAAATATCCTTCCGGGACACGGAGGTATGCTTGACCGGTTCGACAGTACAATCTTAGCTGTACCTGCAGCTGTGGTATACCTTTATATAATATCTCTGTTTTAATGCAGCAGCTATAAAGTTATCCTTATAAATAAAATACCCCGGCAATCAATACACTCGCAGACAAACTGATGTATTGATTGCCGGGGTATATATTTCCCTCTATTTCTTTTTATTCAAGCATCGAAGTATTTCCTGAGCCGCGCGTTCTGAAGCTCCAGCCTTTCCCAATATCTGAATAATCCGATCATAGCCATCCAGCATTGCCTTTCGTTCAGGAGTCTCAGCCAGTAGCTTCTTCAGTTCAGTCTGTATATTCTTGACTGTCATTCCATCTGCAACCAGTTCCTTTACAACTTCACGATCTGCAATCAGATTGACTAAAGATATATATTTTACTTTCAGAATATGTCGGCGTAAAAATGAAACAAGCCGTCCTGCAGCCGTATAATAACAGACAACCTGCGGTACCCGGAACAAAGCAGTTTCCAGTGTCGCAGTGCCAGAAGTTACCAATGCTGCTTTTGCATACTGAAGCAAACGATATGTCTGACCAAAGACAATCTCTGCATCCTCGTTCATATAGGACTGGTAAAATGAAGGTTCAATCCCCGGAGCTCCGGCAACGACAAACTGATAGTCTGGAAACATCTTGGCTGCTTCCATCATACGAATCAAGTTATCTTTAATTTCCTGCTTTCGGCTTCCTGCCAATAGAGCTATAATCGGTTTATCCTTCAAGTGATTACAGGATATAAACTCAGTAAAACCTTCTTGATTTTCCGACCGGAAAGCTTCCACAGCATCCACACAGGGGTTTCCTATATAATGAATCGGATATTGATGCTTCTGGAAAAAATCTACTTCAAAAGGCAGAATGGAAAACAATTCATCAACATCACGCTTAATATTTTTAATTCTGTATTCTTTCCACGCCCAAATCTTAGGAGAAATATAATAATAGACAGGGATAGAGGTATGACGTTTTACATATTCCGCAATTTTCAGATTAAATCCCGGATAGTCTACCAATATCAAGACATCAGGCTGCCAGGCAACAATATCCTGCTTGCAAAAATCCATGTTACGGAAAATCGTCCGAAGATGAAGCAGAACCGGTATAAATCCCATATAAGCCAGATCCTTGTAATGCCTGACCCGAGTACCGCCAACCGCTGTCATCAAATCACCTCCAAAGAAACGAAATTCAGCCTGAGGATCTTCTTGTTTCAAAGCTTTCATTAAATTGGAAGCATGCAGATCTCCTGAAGCCTCTCCTACTATCAGATAATATTTCATATCATACGGTTAAATTCCAATGAGACAACTCTTCAAAGATTTCATAAGCTGTCACGTCAATCTTTGTCGGTGTTACAGCTACATAGCCATGATCCAAAGCCCAATGATCTGAATCTTCCGCTTCAGGCTCATCGTTCCGGTATTCTCCTGTCAGCCAATAATAGTGTCCCCCCCGAGGATGTACCGCCTGCTGGAATTCATTGGTCCATACACCTTTTGTCTGACGACAAATGCGTACACCTTTCAGCACTGAATCATTAGGGAAGTTTACATTCAGACAAATGCCGACAGGCAATCCATGCTGCAACACCTCCTCCGTAATGCGGCGAACATATGGCAATGTAAACGAGAAATCAGCATCTGCTGCATGATTGCATAAAGAAAAGCCTATCGAAGGTATTCCCTTCAGGCAGCCCTCTATCACCACTCCCATTGTTCCTGAGTAATGTACATTTACAGATGAATTATCCCCATGATTGATTCCTCCCACTACCAGATCCGGTTTTCGGGGCACAATCGTATGCAAAGCCAGTTTTACACAATCAACAGGAGTTCCAGAACATTCATAAACAGAAAGTCCCGGCTCTCTTCGAATCATTCTGCATTTCAAAGGAACTTCTGACGTAATAGCCCCGGAAGCTCCGGAACGGGGGCCACTGGGAGCAACAACAACAAGATCAGCAACCGGCCTCAAGGCTTTTATCAATTCCTGTATTCCTTTTGCTGCCACTCCATCATCATTCGACAGCAAAATCAATGGTTTATCTTTCATTCCTATTCTAAATAAATTCGGTGTAAAGTTACAATCTTTCCGTATAGGGCCCAAAAAAACAATGGTACAATGCGTTTACAAATCTTAATCTTCTCAAATCAAGTATGTAATTAAACGATTTTGACTATCTTTGCCCTGCCGAAGTTATTAACAAAAGCGGTGAGTTATCAACACTTTTCCAAAAAGTAACCTTTTCTTAACTAAGAGTATCACCGATTATTAGTTACTTCGCAATCAGATTAAACTGATTAATATGGGAAAAATTATTGCTTTAGCCAATCAAAAAGGAGGCGTGGGTAAAACCACAACGACCATAAACTTGGCCGCATCACTAGCCACTCTCGAGAAGAAAGTACTAGTAGTCGACGCAGATCCTCAGGCAAATGCTTCATCAGGCCTGGGAGTAGACTTGAAAGATATAGACTGTTCGATCTATGAATGCATTATCAATAAAGCAGATATACGAGAAGCTATTTATACGACAGACATTGATGGTCTGGACATTATACCTTCTCATATAGATCTCGTGGGAGCAGAAATCGAAATGCTGAATATCGAGAACAGAGAAAAAATCATGAAGCATGCTCTGGAACCCATGAAAAAAGAATATGATTATATCCTGATCGACTGTTCACCATCCCTCGGGCTGATTACCATCAACGCATTGACAGCTGCAGACTCTGTCATCATTCCGGTTCAATGTGAATATTTTGCACTGGAAGGTATCAGCAAACTATTGAATACAATCAAGATAATCAAAACCAAGCTGAACCCTTCACTGGAAATTGAAGGCTTCCTGCTTACGATGTTCGACTCACGCCTACGTCTGGCCAACCAGATCTACGATGAAGTAAAACGTCATTTTCAGGAACTGGTATTTAAAACCATTATCCAACGTAATGTCAAGTTAAGTGAAGCTCCAAGCCATGGAATTCCGGCCATTCTTTACGATGCAGAATCCACAGGAGCCAAAAATCACTTGGCGTTAGCTCATGAAATTATAAACAAGAACAACTAAGAAAGGATATATTCCTATAAATAACTATGGCAGTACAGAAAAAATTTGCATTAGGCCGAGGTCTCGACGCCTTGATATCTACTGAGGAAGTCAAGACTTCGGGTTCGTCATCCATCAGCGAAATAGAACTGAGCAAGATTTCAGTAAATCCCAATCAGCCTCGCCGTGAATTTGACCCGATTGCCTTACAGGAACTGGCAGATTCCATTGCCGAAATAGGCATTATCCAACCCATAACCCTGCGTCAGATCAGTGAGGATTCTTATCAGATCATCGCAGGAGAACGCCGTTACCGTGCTTCTATTCAGGCTGGCCTTCATACCATACCGGCCTATATCCGTACAGCTGATGATGAGAATGTCATGGAAATGGCCCTGATCGAAAATATCCAGCGTGAGGACCTGAACTCACTGGAAATCGCTCTGGCTTATCAGCATCTCATCGAACAGTATGAACTGACACAAGAACGGCTGAGTGAACGAGTAGGAAAAAAAAGAACCACTATCGCCAATTATCTGCGACTTCTTAAATTACCGGCTCCCGTACAGGTTGCCTTAAAGAACAAGGAAATAGATATGGGACATGCACGAGCATTGCTGGCTCTGGATGACCCTAAGACTCAAATCCGTATTTTCAATGAGATTATCTCTCAGGGATATTCCGTCAGAAAAGTGGAAGAAATTGTAAAATCCTTATCCAGCGGAGAAAGCGTTGAATCAGGAGGAAAAAAGATCACTCCTAAAGGAGCCAAGCTGTCAGAAGAATACACCATGTTGCAAAGCCATCTTTGCAGCTTCTTCGGAGCAAAGGTACAACTGTCCTGCAGTTCAAAAGGTAAAGGCAAAATTAGTATCCCCTTCAATGACGAGACTGATCTGGAGCGAATCATGGAAATACTCGATTCATTGAAAAAAACCGAATAAACTGCAACTACATTGAAACGACAGAAACAAACATATCTTGGTTATCTCTTCCTGTTCTTATGGCTACTGACAGGATTTGCAGGTGAAGTTCAGGCACAACGCGCCCTCAAACATCGTACGGGACAGCTGACTGCCGACTCGATCCGTATGCAGCATGTTACAGACAGCCTGGCCTTGCTGGATACTCTGTCCCTGCAACGTCAACAGCAAATAGATGCATTGGAAGCTCCTGTGGATACTGCGGCTTTGGCCAGCCAGAGTGACTCCATCCAGAAGGCCGCACAGAAAAAAGTTAAAGAAAAATGGATTCCCAATTCCAACAAATCGGTATGGCTGGCACTGGCTATTCCCGGAGCGGGACAGATCTACAACCGTAAGTATTGGAAACTTCCCATCATATACGGAGGTTTTGTCGGATGTGCATATGCACTGACCTGGAATGGGAAAATGTACAAAGACTATTCGCAGGCTTATCAAGACATTATGAGCGACAATCCGAACAACAACAGTTACATGGATTTCCTCCCGGCCAGTACCACTCCTGAAGAAGTTCAGAAGAACCTGGCCAGCTATCAAGAAAGATTCAAGAAAAAGAAAGACACTTATCGCCGTTATCGCGACTTAAGTATATTTGCATTTATCGGTGTCTATCTATTATCAGTCATTGATGCATATGTAGATGCTGAATTGTCGGATTTCGACATTTCTAAAGATTTGGGTATGAAACTGGAACCCGCAGTATTTAACGACGCATTCCGCAACCGGCCACAAGGAGTCGGCCTGCAATGCAGTATCAAATTCTAAATCCATGAAGAAATTTGTAATTGGTCTTATGACCTTTCTCAGTGCAACAGCACTTTATGCACAACAAACGGAAAAAAGCATTACGATACAGTCTGCTGAAGGAAAAGTAGACGTAATCGACCTGCCGGAAGGAATGCTTTCCGAAACGGACAGCCTATACCTTGACTGGGTGTCCAAACACTACATCAACATGTCGGAAAACTGTACCATGACTTCCGAAAATCCGGTCGTAAGTGATTCCATCTATATGAGCCGCCTGCAACGGATCCCTGCTATCATTGAAATGCCGTACAACGACATCGTTCGAAAATTCATAGACATGTACGCAACCCGCCTTCGGCAAAAGGTGGCATTCATGCTTAGCGCCAACAATCTTTACATGCCTATCTTCGAAGAAGCACTTGACTTATACGATCTTCCTCTGGAACTGAAATATCTTCCGGTTATCGAATCAGCACTTAACCCCACTGCTACATCCAGCCAGGGAGCTGTCGGCCTCTGGCAATTCATGCTACGCACCGGAAAAGTGTACGGCCTCAAGACAACCAGTCTGGTTGACGAACGGCGCGACCCGATCAAATCAACCTGGGCTGCTGTCCGTTACTTGAAGGACCTGTACGAAATCTATCATGACTGGAATCTTGTGCTGGCAGCATACAATTGCGGTCCCGGAACCATCAACAAGGCTATCCGCCGCGCCGGAGGAGCTACCGACTTCTGGACTATTTACAATTACTTGCCTAAAGAAACCAGAGGATACGTACCTGCCTTCATTGCTGCAAACTATATCATGACTTACTATTGTGAGCATAACATCAGCCCGATGGATATGAACATGCCGGAAGGAACAGATACGATCCATATATCCCGCAATCTGAATCTCAATCAGGTTGCCGGTGTCTGCAACATCAATATCGACCAGCTTCGGGCACTGAATCCGGAATTCAAGAAAGATATTATTCCCGGCAACGAGGAACCCTATGCGCTTCGTCTGCCCAATAACATGATCAGTTGTTTTATTGAACACGAAGACAGTATCTACAATTACAAGCCCGAAGTATATCAGACCCGCCGCAGTACGGTAGAAGTCAAGGATCCGGCAGGAACCTCCACAGGAAAAGCCGTTTACTACCGCATCAAAAATGGAGATACCCTGGGAGGAATTGCTGCTAAATATGGTGTCAGTGTCAACCAGCTTCGACGGTTGAACGGCATAAAAGGCAGCAGCATCCGTGCCGGAAAGTCCATCCGTATCCGATAAGAAAGCAAAAATATGCAAGTCTTTTGATTCTATTCCCCTAAAAGACTTGCATATTTCTGCATTTTTCATATTTTTGCAGAACCGTTTTCAAGAAAGGGAGGGAGGAGTATGACGGACGAAAGACAAGTTCAAGAACAAAACGATGAAAAGCTGATCAACGATGCCTTTCAGGAATTGCTCGACAGATATTTGGAAAGTAAGCATCGCAAAAAGGTCGAAATAATAACCAAGGCTTTTAATTTTGCCAGACAAGCTCATAAAGGAGTGCGCAGACGCTCCGGTGAGCCATATATCTTGCATCCTATTGCCGTGGCACGCATTGCATGTGTGGAAATCGGCCTGGGATCTACTTCCATCTGTTCCGCATTGCTCCATGATGTTGTGGAAGATACGGATTATACCGTTGAAGACATTGAAAATCTCTTTGGCCCGAAGATCGCCCAGATTGTAGACGGTCTGACCAAAATCTCCGGAGGTATTTTTGGAGACCGTGCATCAGCACAGGCAGAAAACTTCAAGAAACTGCTGCTGACCATGAACGATGATATACGGGTTATCCTGATCAAGATTGCCGACCGGTTACACAACATGCGTACACTAGGCTCCATGCTCCCCAGCAAACAATACAAGATCGCCGGTGAAACGCTCTATATTTATGCTCCTTTAGCAAACCGTCTGGGCCTCAACCGTATCAAGACTGAGCTGGAAGACCTGAGTTTCAAATATGAACATCCCGAAACTTACCAACAGATACAGGATAAGCTGAAGGCAACCCAGGCTGAACGTGACAACGTTTTCGAAGAATTCACCGCTCCGATCCGGGAACAGCTGGATAAAATGGGACTTCCATACCGGATTCTGGCACGCGTAAAATCACCCTATTCCATCTGGAACAAAATGCAGACCAAGCATATCATATTCGAAGAGATCTATGATATCCTGGCTGTAAGAATTATATTTACCCCGCGCAACGAAGATGAAGAACTGAACGACTGTTTCAACATCTACGTCTGCATCTCCAAACTCTATAAGCCACATCCCGACCGTCTGAGAGACTGGGTCAGCCATCCGAAAGCCAACGGATACCAGGCTCTGCATATCACCCTGATGAGCAACAAGGGACAATGGATCGAAGTGCAGATCCGAAGCGAACGCATGAACGACGTTGCCGAACAGGGATTTGCGGCTCATTGGAAATACAAGGCAGGAGGAGGCAGTGAAGACGAAGGAGAACTGAGCAAATGGCTGAAAACAATCAAGGAGATTCTAGACGATCCACAACCGGATGCTCTTGACTTTCTGGATACCATCAAGCTGAATCTTTTTGCCTCTGAAATATTCGTATTTACACCCAAAGGTGAAATCAAGACAATGCCACAGAACTGTACGGCACTTGACTTCGCATTCTCGATCCATACCTTCCTGGGAAGCCATTGTATCGGTGCGAAAGTCAATCACAAGCTCGTACCGCTCAGCCACAAGCTGCAGAGTGGAGATCAGGTAGAGATTCTGACTTCCAAATCACAGCGTGTACAGCCTTCCTGGATCAACTTTGCAACTACAGCCAAGGCCAAAGCCAAAATCCTGTCCATCCTGAAACGGGAGCGTAAGGAAATGCAGATGAAAGGCGAAGACATGTTGCATGATTTCCTTCAGCAGGAAGGGCTGGCTGCCAGTGAAGAAAATATCAAAAAACTTTGCGATCTGCATAAACTGAAAAATGCAGACGAACTGGCTTTACAGATCGGACAGCATGTCATTACCCTCGGAGAAACAGACCGGAATGAACTGAAAGAGAAGCCGACTCCTACAAGCTGGAAGAAATATATCGCTTTTGCTTTTGGCGGAAGCAAGAAGCAGGAAGAAAAGCAACCAGAGCCTCAGCCTTTGGAAATTGACAAAAAGAAAATCATCAAGCTGACTCCGGATGCCATTCAGAAGAACTATATCATTGCCGACTGCTGCAAACCGATTCCGGGAGATGATGTATTGGGATATATTGACGACAACAACCGCATTATCATCCATAAACGCCATTGTCCCATTGCCAACCAGCTGAAGACCAGTTTCGGCAACCGGCTGCTTGCCGTACAATGGGAGATCGGAAAAGCCCTCAACTTCCCGGTCAATGTTTACATCAAAGGAATAGACGGTATCGGTGTGCTGAATCAGGTAACGCAAGTTATCTCCCAGCAACTGAATGTAAATATCCACAAGTTGAATATAGAATCAAACGATGGAATCTTTGAAGGACGTGTCCAGCTGTTTGTACACGATGTGGATGATGTAAATACGATCTGCAACAACCTGAAAAAACTGGAAAACCTAAAACGCGTAACCCGTATCGAGAACTTCGACGACACGATTACCGACTGACAACAGAAAGAAATTCCGGACAATCTTCCAAAGAGAACAACATCTCCTGAGATTGTCCGGAATTTCTTTTTCAAGTGAGATAATCAAGTTCTTTCCGCATACTTACCAGTTCTTCCCTCACTTTCTTAAGCCTTTCTATGATTTCTGCCGAACTGGCCGCAGACTCACGGTTCTGCTTCAGGCGCTGCTTGGCTCCAGCCAGAGTCATCCCCTTCTCCTTCACCAGATGATAAACCAGCCGGATGTTTTCAATGTCTTCCTTACGGTATTGCCGGACATTTCCTCCTGTCTTCTTGGGAGCAATCATCGGAAATTCCTTTTCCCAATAGCGCAACAAAGACTCATTCACATCGAACATACGCGCCACCTCGCTGATGGAGTAATATAATTTCAGTTCTTTATCGGTTCGTAAAGCCATACGTTTTCAGTTTTAATTAATCGAATACCTTACCGTGATTTGCCGCAATCTCTACCATCCGGTCATAATCATCAGCATTCAAATCCATGAAATAATAGTTCACCGGATTCACGATCTGTCCCTTCACCATCACCTCATAATGCAGATGTGGTCCTGTACTCTTTCCGGTGGTTCCCACCTTTCCGATGGTCTCCCCTCGCACGACCTTTTGCCCCACACGTACATCAATCTTACTAAGATGGGCATAGCGGGTCACATATCCGAAACCATGATCAATCTGGATGCAATTGCCGTAAAGTCCCTCCCATCCTGCTTTTCTGACCACGCCGTTTCCGGTTGCATAGACTGGAGTTCCTACGTTAGCCGAGAAATCCATTCCGGAATGAAACTTCACAGTCTTGTAAATAGGGTCAATCCGTGTTCCATATCCCGAAGCAGTCTGCTTCAGATCCTTATTCGAAACAGGCTGGATGGCCGGAATACATTCCAGCATCTCATCGTGCTTCTTGCAGAGTGCAAGAACTTCATCAAATGACTTCGACTGAATATACAACTGACGTTCCAGCAAGTCCATTTTCTGGGTAGTGTTCACCACCAGTTTGGCACTGGGCAGCTCCATCAGGTCTTCGTAACGGTTCGTCTTGTTATAACTGGGAGTTCGCAAAGCATCTGCTACCGGATCGGCCTGCATCATGACACGATACAGGTTGTCATCACGCTGCTGCAAGCCTTTCATCACCTGCAAGGATTCGTCCAGCCGGCTGGACAAAATGTGATACTGAGCCTGCAGACGGGAGTTTTCCATACGCAAGTCTTTTTCGGATGGAGAACCGAAGATCAGCAACAGAACAATGAAACTTCCGGCTCCCAGTCCCATCCCCACGAACAAACGGCGCAGGTAACTCATTACGCGTTGGCGCATAGTGGGATAAATACGGTCGTAAGTACGCGTTTTCGGATTATAAATATAGTAGACTTTACGCATTCAAATCTGGTTTTGATTTTTTTATCGTACAAACATTCAAGTTTTTGCACCAAACATACGGACAAAAATAATAAAACAGATTATCTTTGCAAACCGATTTTAAGAAATTAACTACATAATATATAAACAACTATGTTGACAGCAAATGAAATCCGCGACTCATTCGTCAAGTTCTTTGAGTCGAAAGGACACCAGATTGTGCCCTCAGCACCTATGGTCATCAAGGATGACCCGACCCTGATGTTTACCAATGCAGGGATGAACCAGTTTAAAGATATTATCCTCGGCAACCATCCTGCCAAATACAGACGCGTAACCGATTCACAGAAGTGTCTGCGTGTAAGCGGAAAGCACAATGACCTGGAAGAAGTAGGTCACGACACATACCATCACACCATGTTCGAAATGCTGGGTAACTGGTCATTCGGCGACTACTTCAAGAAAGAAGCAATCAGCTGGGCATACGAATACCTGGTAAACGTATTGAAGCTTGATCCGAAAGATTTGTATGTTACCGTATTCGAAGGAAGCCCGAGCGAAGGAATCTCACGCGATGACGAAGCTGCAGGCTACTGGGGACAGTTCTTCCCGGAAAATCACATCATCAACGGAAACAAGCATGACAACTTCTGGGAAATGGGTGATACAGGTCCTTGCGGTCCCTGTTCCGAGATTCACATCGACTCCCGTTCTGAAGAAGAAAAAGCTGCTGTTCCGGGACGTGAACTGGTGAACAAGGATCATCCGCAGGTTATCGAAATCTGGAACCTCGTGTTCATGCAATATAACCGTAAGGCTGACGGAAGCCTGGAACCGCTTCCTGCAAAGGTTATTGATACCGGTATGGGATTTGAACGTCTGGTACGCACCCTGCAGGGCAAGACTTCCAATTACGACACTGACGTATTCCAGCCAATCATCAAAGTGATCGGCGACCTGTCAGGCAAGAAATATGGTGATGACGAAAAAGTGGACGTTGCCATGCGTGTCGTTGCCGACCACATCCGTACCATTGCTTTCTCTATCACTGACGGCCAGTTGCCTTCCAATGCCAAGGCCGGTTATGTTATCCGCCGTATCCTGCGCCGTGCAGTCCGTTATGCTTACACATTCCTCGGACAGAAGCAGGCCTTCATGTATAAGCTGGTTCCGGTACTGATTGAAAACATGGGAGGTGCTTATCCTGAACTGAAAGCCCAGCAGGCTCTGATTGAAAAAGTAATGAAGGAAGAAGAGGAATCATTCCTCCGTACACTGGAAACCGGTATCCGTCTGCTCGAAAAGACCATGAACGAAGCCAAGGCTGCCGGCAAGACAGAAATCAGCGGTGTAGATGCCTTTACGCTGTATGATACCTTCGGATTCCCGTTCGACCTGACTGAACTGATTCTGCGTGAAAACGGCCTGACAGCCGATGTGAAAGGTTTCGAAGCTGAAATGCAGAAGCAGAAAGAACGTGCACGTAACGCCGCTGCCGTAGAAACGGGCGACTGGGTTACCTTGAAAGAAGGTGAAACCACTTTCGTCGGTTACGACTATACTGAATATGAAACCAGCATCCTGCGTTACCGTCAGGTAAAACAGAAGAACCAGACCTTGTATCAGATCGTTCTGAGTGACACTCCGTTCTATGCAGAAAGCGGTGGTCAGGTGGGTGACACCGGTGTGCTGGTCAGCGAATTTGAAACCATCGACATCATCGATACCAAGAAGGAAAACAACCTTCCGATCCACATCACCAAGAAGCTTCCGGAACACCTGGATGCTCCGATGATGGCTTGTGTGGACACCGACAAGCGTGCGGCTTGTGCTGCCAACCACTCTTGTACGCACCTGCTCGACGAAGCATTGCGTCAGGTTCTCGGCACACACGTAGAACAGAAAGGATCGCTCGTAACTCCGGACTCTCTGCGTTTCGACTTCTCTCACTTCCAGAAAGTCACTCCGGAACAGCTCCGCGAAGTGGAACATCTGGTCAACGCCAAGATCCGCGAAAACGTTCCTTTGACCGAATACCGTAACCTGCCGATCGAAAAGGCCAGAGAACTGGGAGCTATCGCCCTGTTCGGTGAAAAATATGGTGACGAAGTACGCGTCGTACAGTTCGGATCTTCCATCGAATTCTGTGGAGGTACTCACGTATCAGCTACTGGAAAAATCGGTATGGTCAAGATCATTTCTGAAAGCTCTGTTGCAGCCGGCGTACGCCGTATCGAAGCTGTAACCGGTGCCAAGGTAGAAGAAATGTTCGACACCGTTCAGGATACTCTTTCTGATCTGAAAGCACTGTTCAACAATGCTCCCGACCTGAAGGCTGCCATCTCTAAGTACATTGACGAGAATGCAGGCCTGAAGAAGCAGGTAGAAGAATTCATGAAGGAAAAAGAAGCCAGCGTGAAGAACAAACTGATCGAAGGCGCAAAGGATATCAACGGAGTGAAAGTCATCAAGGCTGTACTCCCGATGCCGGCAGAGGCCGTGAAGAACATTGCCTTCCAGCTGAAAGGACAGTTCACTGAAAACCTGTTCGTAGTTATCGGAAGCGTATTCGACAACAAACCGCTACTGACTGTAACCATGAGCGAAGATCAGGTGAAAGCCGGACTGAATGCAGGCCAGCTGGTACGCGAAGCAGCCAAACTGATTCAGGGTGGCGGTGGCGGTCAGCCTCACTTTGCAACTGCAGGTGGAAAGAATCCGGACGGTCTGAGTGCAGCCGTTGACAAAGTCATCGAACTGGCAGGATTCTAATCCTTTCCTCTGACAACATAAAAATGAGGCTGTCTCAAAATTAAAAACAGAGATAAGTTTACTTACAATTTATAAGCTACAACATAAAAACCTCCTGCTTTTAGTCCTATAATTGCAATAAATAAGGGCTAAAGCAGGAGGTTTTTTATTACTAAGTTTCAATCTGTAAGATTGTTACTTTTGAATTTCTATTTTGAGACAGCCTCATTTTCTTTTTCCCTTCTCTCCCCGCTCTGTGCTTCCCGCCAGCCGGACCGGCATGCCCGGGATAACAGAACTCAGCTGACGGCAAACATTCTGAACCTGCCGAAAAAGCCCGAGACGTTTTGCCTAAAAGCCCGAAGCGTTTTCTCTCATTCGCCGAAACGTTTTTTTAAAAGCCCGAGGCCTTCTGCCGACAGGGCTGAACTCCCCTGTACACTGTTTCCAGAATGTCTTTCCGATGCGCCGGAGGCGACCGCACAATCAGGCTGCAACGACCGCTCGATTCAGCCCAATCGACCGCACGATCAGGCCGCAACGACCGCATAATTCGGTTCCATCGAACGCACGATGTAAACGACTCATTTCCAGGGCCTGCCGGCAGACAATAAAAAGCTGCCGCTGCTTTTCCTTATCCGTCCGGCGGACTCAGAAAAACAACGGCAGTATAATGATTAACAAATGGAATCAGTTTCCGTTACACTGTACGGCGAGATTCTGCCAGATTCAGCAGAACAGACTCCTGAGGTACATAGTCTCCCTGGAAGAAACGGCTCGCACGCAGCAGGTGACGCCAGATACTTACCAACTCCTGAGACTCCTGAAGAATGTTCAGATAAACCATGGAAGCTTTCAGGCTGGCATTGTCTGCTTCCTGCATGCGGTTCATCATCTGCTTGCGCAAAGAAGAAATGGAGTTCTTCAGTGCATCACCCTTAGCCAGGATATCGTCTGCCTCTTCGTAATTGTTGTTCTCGATAGCCGTACGGGTACGTTCCATCAGACGGCACAGTTCTTCACGGACAGGCAGGAATTCAGTTACACAATCCTTGGAGATCGGATTGAAGTTGTTGTCCACATGTTCCTTACAGGGCTCACAGATACGCTTCAAACAGTAAAGCATCTCTTCACAACTGTTGCTTCCCAGATGGAACCAGGTATTCTTCTCGATGGCAATGGTAATAGGAATACGGCGCAGACCGAGCAGTTCCTTACGACGGCGCTTCTTCAGCATCTTCTTCTGATCGTCAGTCGCGTTCATTGCTTTACGCAGGCTCTTCAGATCTTCGTGGATAAATCCGTCGGTCACCTTCACGTAAGTATCTTCGCTGAAAGTAATGTAGCTGGTCAGAGTTTCCTTCACATGCTGGCGAAGCAAGGCCAGGATTTCGTTCTTGTCCTTCGATGCCATCATCCGTTTGAAGATATCATCCTGCTGTTCAGCCTTTTCTTTCTTGCTGTACTTGATATTGCTGCGAACCAGAAGTACCACTGCTACCACGATAAAGATGAACATACCCACGAAGCTGGTATAGAACATGATGAAGGTAACCAGTGCACAGATTGTAAATGCTACGAAGGCTGTGATAAACCATCCGCCGATTACTGACAACATACCGGTGATACGATATACGGCACTTTCACGGCTCCAGGCACGGTCGGCAAGCGAAGTACCCATTGCTACGATAAAGGTAACGTAAGTGGTGGAAAGCGGAAGTTTCATCGTCGTACCGATGATGATCAGCAAACCAGACAGTACCAGGTTAACGGCAGCACGTACAAGGTCGAAAGCTGCTCCGTTTTCAAGAATCACCTCGTCCTTATTGAAACGGCTGTCAATCCAGCGGCGCATTCCGACAGGAATTACACGTTTCAGGAAATCATTGATATTGTTCGCACGGCGTACAATCGTACGGGCCAGTGCAGATGAACCGAACATTTCATCACCTTCTTCCTGACGGGCCAGATCGACTGAAGTCTTGATCACATTCTTGGCTTTCTTAGAAGTAGCCAGTGCGTAAACCATAACCAGTCCGGAAGCAAACAGGAAGATGGCAGGAGTCTTGGCTGAAGACATCAGCGATGTCATCATGAAGTCGTGGATGCCTACTCCGTTTGAATTGGCTACATAGTCTGTATAAGCAGAGAATCCGGCCAGAGGCACACCGATAAAGTTAACCAGGTCGTTTCCGGCAAAGGCAAGAGCCAGTGAGAATGTACCCAGCAATACAATAATCTTGAATACATTTACCCGGCACCAGTGCAGAATCTGCATCAGCAGCGTAAACGTGATGAAGCAGCCGACAACAAGCAAGGTGGTATTTTCAGAAATCCATGCCAGCGATTCCGGAGTCATGAACGGCGCACTCTTCAATCCCTTGATCAGCATAAAGTAAGAAAGAGAAGTTACTGCAATACCGCCGAAGATACCGATGGTCCAGGAAAGATTCTTTTTATAATTAAAGCTGAAGATCAGACGGGATATATACTGTACAAAAGTACCTGCAATGAATGCAATCGCCACGGAAAGGAAAATACCCATGATCACTGACAGAGCCTTTTCCGTGTTCATCATGTCACCCAGCGTGAGCAGACCTGTTTCATCACCTACAATCTTCAGGATAGCCAGAATGAAAGTACCTCCCAACAGCTCGAAGACCATAGATACGGTAGTAGAAGTAGGAAGTCCCAGTGTGTTGAATACGTCCAGTAACACCACATCCGTCACCATAACGGCCAACAGGATACACATTATTTCATAAAAGCTGAAATTAACCGGCTGAAAGATACCATGACGGGCAATATCCATCATACCATTACTTAACACAGCTCCCGCAAACACACCGATCGCAGCTACAATTACAATTGTCTTGAAGTTAGCGACCTTTGCACCAACGGCCGAATTCATAAAATTCACGGCATCGTTACTGACACCCACCAGCAAGTCGAACACTGCCAGCATGAACAGGAATATCACAATTCCCAGGTAAATTGTTTCCATACGTTTGACTTGTAATAATATTTTTCTGCGTGCAAAATTATCCGGTTCATGTTATATTCAAATGTCATACATGTTACATTCCTGTTACAAAACGATCCCTTATTAAAAAAAATAAATTCATAGACACAGGAAGCTTTTTATCAGTTGAAAATTCGTAACTTTGTACCCAAATTTAAAATTTATAGCCATGTCAGAGTCAAAGAAAATCAAAACCGCCCTTATATCGGTCTATCACAAAGACGGACTGGATGCCATTATCAGTCGTCTGCACGAAGAAGGAGTACAGTTCCTCTCAACCGGAGGTACACGCCAGTTTATTGAAAGTCTGGGATATCCCTGCCAGGCAGTGGAAGATCTCACTTCTTATCCTAGCATCCTGGGAGGAAGAGTGAAGACCCTGCATCCTAAAATATTCGGTGGTATCCTTTGCCGTCGCGCACTGGAACAGGACCGCCAGCAGACCATTCAATATGGTATTCCTGAAATAGACCTGGTCATTGTAGATTTGTATCCGTTTGAAGACACCGTTGCTTCGGGTGCAGATACACAAGCTATCATTGAAAAAATCGATATAGGCGGTATTTCTCTGATACGTGCCGCTGCCAAAAACTTCAACGATGTAGTCATCGTTGCCAGCAAGCATCAGTACAAACCGCTGCTCGATATCCTGACACAGCGCGGAGCACAAACCACTCTGGACGAAAGAAGATGGTTTGCACGTCAGGCATTCGGCGTATCCAGCCACTATGATTCAGCCATCTGGCAATGGTTTGACGGAGGCGAAGGATCTGCATTCCGCTATGCCATGGACGAGGCTCATCCGTTGCGTTACGGAGAAAATCCTCACCAGAAAGCTAATTTCTACGGCCGCCTGGAAGATATGTTCGAACAGTTGAACGGAAAAGAAATTTCCTACAACAACCTGCTCGACATCGAAGCTGCACTGGATCTGATCGACGAATTCGACGCTCAGCCGACCTTCGCAATCATCAAACATAACAATCCGTGCGGACTGGCTTCCCGTTCTACATTGCTTGATGCATGGAAAGACGCACTGGCAGGCGACCCGGTATCTGCATTCGGAGGCGTGCTTGCAACCAATCAGAAGATCGATCTCGCTACGGCAGAAGAAATCAACAAAATCTTCTTCGAAGTGATCGTTGCTCCTGACTACGACGTAGAAGCACTCGAAGTTCTCCGTCAGAAGAAGAACCGTATCATCCTGGCCCGCAAGAATGGAAAGACCAGCAACCTCAAGTTCCGTTCCATGCTGGGAGGCGTTCTCGCACAGGATAAAGATACACACACTGAAACCCGCGAAGATCTGAAGCAGGTAACAACTCTCGCTCCTACAGAACAGGAAGTGGAAGACCTGCTCTTTGCCAATAAGATCGTGAAGCACTGCAAGAGCAATGCCATCGTACTTGCTCGCGGAAAACAGCTGCTGGCTGCCGGAGTGGGACAGACCAGTCGTGTAGATGCACTGAAACATGCCATTGAAAAAGCTAAAGGATTCGGCTTCCAGCTGGAAGGAGCTGTCATGGCAAGTGATGCATTCTTCCCCTTCCCTGACTGCGTGGAAATAGCAGGAAACGAAGGTGTCAAAGCCGTTATTCAGCCGGGTGGTTCCATCAAGGACGAACTTTCTTTCCAATACTGCAATGAGCATGGAATAGCAATGGTTGTGACAGGCTTCAGACACTTCAAACATTAATCTTTAACGTAAAAAATGGGCTTATTCTCATTCACACAAGAAATAGCGATGGACCTTGGCACAGCCAATACCATCATTATCAGTAATGACAAGATCGTGGTAGACGAGCCTTCCGTCGTTGCGCTTGACCGGCGTACCGACAAAATGATCGCCGTGGGAGAACGTGCAAAGATGATGTACGAAAAAGAAAATCCCAATATCCGCACTGTCAGACCCCTTCGTGACGGGGTAATCGCCGACTTCAATGCCTGCGAACAGATGATGCGCGGTCTGATCAAGAAGGTAAATACCGGAAGACGCTTGTTCACACCTTCACTACGTATGGTCATCGGCGTTCCGTCGGGCTCTACTGAAGTAGAACTGCGTGCCGTACGTGACAGTGCAGAACACGCCGGAGGACGCGATGTATATCTGGTATTCGAACCGATGGCAGCAGCCATCGGTATCGGACTCGATGTGGAAGCACCGGAAGGAAACATGATCGTTGACATAGGTGGAGGTTCCACTGAAATCGCCGTTATCTCTCTGGGTGGTATTGTTTCCAACAACTCCATCCGCATTGCAGGCGATGATCTGACTGCCGATATTCAGGAATACATGAGCCGCCAGCACAATGTCAAAGTCAGCGAACGTATGGCAGAACGTATCAAAATCCATGTAGGCGCTGCACTGACAGACCTGGGCGACGATGCACCTGAAGATTATATCGTACGCGGTCCGAACCGCATCACAGCACTTCCGATGGAGGTTCCTGTATGCTATCAGGAAATTGCGCACTGTCTGGAGAAAAGTATTGCCAAGATTGAAACAGCAATTCTTAGCGCTCTTGAGAATACTCCGCCTGAACTGTATGCCGATATCGTCAATAATGGTATCTATCTGGCAGGCGGTGGAGCTTTGTTACGCGGACTGGACAAACGTCTCACTGACAAGATCAACATTCCGTTCCATGTGGCAGAAGATCCCCTGCTCAGCGTAGCAAAAGGAACAGGCATCGCCCTCAAAAACGTGGATCGTTTCTCGTTCTTGATGCGATGAGGCATTTGATTGACTTTCTCCTCCGCCATGATCACTGGCTGCTCTTCGTACTGTTGGAAATATTCAGCATCACGTTGCTGTTCCGCTTTAACAGTTACCAGGGCAGCGTGTTCTTTACATGCGCCAACGGAGCTGCCGGATTCGTACACAAGACGGCTGAACAGGTAAGCCAGTATTTTGGTCTGACGGAGGTGAACAGACAACTGACGAACCGCAATATTACTTTGGAGCTGCAGGTGGAACAGCTTTCACGTGCACTGGAACGCTTCAACAAAGATACAACTCAGATAGCGTCCTTACGCGAGGACGCTCTTCTCGGTTGTCAGTTGATTGATGCTCAAGTTGTAAACAACAGCCTGACACAGGCCGACAACTACATCACGATTGATAAGGGAAGAGCGGATGGAATACGTCCTGAAATGGGAGTTATATCCGGCTATGGAGTAGTCGGCATCGTTTATCTGGCAGGCGAGCATTATTCGGTTGTGTTGCCTGTACTTAACTCTAAAAGCAGTATAAGCTGTAAAATCAGACGCACCTCCTATTTCGGTTTCCTGAAATGGGACGGAGGATCTTCACGTTATGCACTCGTAAAGGACATGCCCCGGCACTCCGAGTTTTCACTGGGTGATACGATCGTTACCAGTGGACACAGTGCCGTATTCCCGGCAGGTATTCCGGTAGGAACCGTTGATGACATGACAGACAGCCACGACGGATTGTCTTATCTGTTACGCGTCAAACTCTTTACTGACTTTGCCCGTCTGAACGATGTATGTGTCATCGTACCGGCAGACAACGGAGAACAAACCGCATTGGAGGATTCGATCCTTATGAACAATCTTTAAACCGGGAAAGAAAAGTCTTTCCCGATTGACAAAAAACAAAGAAGATGGCTCGCATATTATGGTTTGCAGGATTAATCCTGTTACAGGTATTGGTACTGAACTATGTACATATCCATCAGTTTGCCAAACCGCTGCTATATGTATATTTCATTCTGAAACTAGACTCGAATACCGGACGTAATCAGACCATGCTCTGGTCGTTCGCACTGGGCCTCTGTATCGATATACTCAGCAACACGCCTGGACTGAACGCTACAGCCTCGGTGTTACTGGCTTTCTTCCGGCAGCCTCTTCTGCAAGCTCAAACAACCCGCGACGCAACCGGTGATTTTGAGCCGGGTATCCGGACTATGGGATTCTCTCCTTTCTTACGCTACCTGCTTGTTGCCGTCCTTTTGCATGCCACCGTACTGAATCTGACAGACTACTTTTCATTCCATCGTATAGGCATGATCCTGCTGAAGTCCATCAGTGACACGCTGGCAACCATTGTATGTATCCTGTGTATAGAAGCTATAAGGAGGAAACACTAGTGGAACGGAATTACGATCTCGAAAAACGAAAATATGCAATTGGCGGCGCAGTAATCTTTATTGTGCTCATCTTCCTTATACGCCTGCTCTCCCTGCAAATCATGAGCGAAGACTATAAGAAGAATGCTGACAGTAATGCGTTCCTGAAAAAGATACAATATCCAAGCCGGGGAGTCATCTACGACCGCAACGGAAAGTTACTGGTTTATAACCAGCCGGCTTACGACATCACAGTCATCATGAAAGAGATCACGTCTCTGGATACTGCCGATCTCTGCCGCACACTCAAGATCACACCGGAATTCCTGCGCAAGCGATTCAAGGATCTCAAGGACCGCCGGTTAAATCCCGGTTACTCGCCTTACACCAACCAGGTGCTGCTCACCCAGCTCTCGGCTGAGGACTGTGGTATCTTCCAGGAAAAGCTTTTCAAGTTTCCCGGATTCTACATCCAACGGCGTACCATCCGGCAATATAACTATGATGCCGGTGCACATATCCTGGGAGATATCGGCGAAGTGTCCAAGACAGAGATGGAAGATGATGAATATTACATCCCCGGCGACTTCATAGGAAAACTGGGAGTAGAAAGATCCTACGAAAAACAATTGCGTGGTGAGAAAGGTATTGAAGTACTGCTGCGGGATGCACGGGGAAGAATTCAGGGCAATTACATGGACGGAAAGTTCGACAAAGCCCCGGTAGCAGGTAAGAATCTTACACTGAGCCTTGACATTGAATTACAAAAACTGGGAGAACGTCTGCTGGAAGGAAAGATCGGAAGTATTGTTGCCATCGAACCTTCTACGGGTGAAGTCTTATGCCTGGTCTCCTCTCCTTCCTACGACCCGCGTCTGATGGTCGGCCGAAACAGAGGAAAAAACCATTTGCAGCTGGCCCGGGATCCGTGGAAACCTTTGCTCAACCGTGCAATCATGGGAGCTTATCCGCCGGGATCTACATTCAAGACTTCTCAGGCACTGACATTTTTGCAAGAAGGAATCATTACCCCTTCTACCCCCTATACCTGTAACGGAGGATTTAACTACCGCGGCTTGCATGTCGGCTGTCATGCGCACGGATCTCCGCTTCCGCTGCTCCCTGCCATCGCCACTTCCTGCAATGCTTATTTCTGCTGGGGGCTTTATCACATGATCGGCGCACGTCAGAAATACGGCTCCGTACAGAATGCCATGAATACGTGGAGAGACTATATGGTTTCAATGGGCTTCGGATATCCGCTCGGCATTGACTTGCCGGGAGAAAAACGAGGCATGATTCCCAATGCCAAATATTACGACAAGGCCTATCGGGGATCATGGAACGGACTGACAATCATCTCAATTTCAATCGGGCAGGGAGAGGTAACACTGACTCCTCTGCAGATCGCCAACCTGGGAGCGACCATTGCCAACCGCGGATATTACATCACACCCCATGTGGTAAAAAGCATTGAAAACGATGCAATAGATACATTATATACACAAAAGAAATATACCAAAGTAGACCGGATCCACTATGAAGAGGTGGTAGAAGGTATGCGAATGGCCGTGACAGGCGGAACCTGCCGGATGGCCAATCTTCCGGACATCGAGGTATGCGGAAAGACAGGAACAGCCCAGAACCGTGGAAAGGACCACTCGGCCTTCATGGGATTTGCACCGATGAACAACCCCAAGATTGCAATTGCCGTCTATGTGGAAAACGGAGGATTCGGAGCTGTATACGGCGTACCTATCGGCCGGCTCATGATCGAACAATACCTGAAAGGAGAACTTACGCCGCAAGATGAAGAGCTGGCAACCGATATTCAAAACCGAAGAATAGATTATGGCATACACGAAAGATAGTTTATGGAAAACGGTAGACTGGTGGACAATCCTGCTCTACCTCATCTTAATTACCTGCGGATGGTTCAGCGTGTGCGGAGCAAGCTATGATTATGGTGAACCGAACTTCCTGGACTTTACGACCCGCGCCGGTAAGCAATTGATGTGGATCGGCTGTTCACTCGGACTGGGTTTCGTCTTGCTGATGCTTGAGCACCGGCTCTATGACACGTATGCCTACCTCATCTACGGAATTCTTCTCCTGTTGCTTTTCGGAACGATTTTCAATCCTCACGAGATCAAGGGATCACGATCCTGGATCGTTTTAGGGCCGGTAAGCCTGCAGCCTGCAGAATTCGCAAAGTTTGCTACGGCGCTGGCACTGGCAAAATTTATGGGAGAATACACTTTTTCCATTCACAAGATACGTCACGCACTGATTGCCTTGGGCATCATCCTGCTGCCAATGATCCTGATTATCCTGCAGCGGGAGACCGGATCTGCCCTGGTTTATCTGTCGTTCTTCCTTGTGCTCTACCGCGAAGGTATGCCCGGATCCATTCTTCTGGCGGGAATATGTGCCGTAGTCTACTTTATCGTAGGCATCCGGTTTGGAGAAGTTCCCATGCCCGATGAAATGACTTCATGGGGAGAATTTTCCGTATTCGGACTGATCATCCTGCTTTCGGGTATTCTGGTTTCATCCTATTGCAAACAACCGCGCGTCGTACAATATATCCTGCTGATAGGCGGAGGTGCAACCCTGCTGGGGATTCTGTTCTCCTGCTATGTCATCCCCTTTGATGTAGCTTATCTGCAATACGGACTGTGTGTGGCACTTGTAGTCTGGCTCATCCTGCTTTACCTGCGTGAGCGCATGTCCAATTACTTCTACATAGCCTTGTTTGTCATTGGCTCTGCAGTCTTCTTCTTCTCAACGGATTATGTATTCAACCGCATTCTGGAACCTCATCAGAAGATACGAATTGAGGTATTGCTGGGCATGGAAGATGATCCGACCGGTGCGGGATATAACGTAAACCAGAGCAAGATTGCCATCGGATCAGGAGGACTTCTGGGAAAAGGATTTCTCAACGGAACGCAGACCAAACTGAAATATGTACCGGAACAGGATACCGACTTCATCTTCTGTACCGTAGGCGAAGAACAAGGTTTTCTGGGTTCGGCAGCTGTACTGCTCCTTTTCACTGCCTTGATCCTGCGCATCATTCACCTGGCCGAACGTCAGACTTCCCGCTTCGGACGAGTCTACGGCTATTGCGTAATGAGTATTTTCTTCTTCCATCTGTTCATCAACATCGGAATGGTGTTGGGACTCACTCCTGTGATCGGTATTCCCCTTCCCTTCTTCAGTTACGGAGGATCTTCGCTGTGGGGATTTACGATCCTGCTGTTTGTCTTTCTCCGGATTGATGCCGGACGGGAGCGATAGAAAAACGAAGCCCCACGTCAGAAATACCGCGAAGAGCAGTATCTTTCATCAGATGCACCAGCCGTAAGGTATGGGGCTTGTCAGATACAGAATCAACCAGACAAACTGCAACAGCCGGCCATTCACTTTGATACAGGCTTCCGGAAATGCCGTCGTGCAGCCACCGTCCGTATTGGTCGGCCAAATAAAGATGCAGAGTATCTGCCCGAAACGCACAACTGTCTGCCTGCAGATTGCTGCCACTCCCGGAAGATACGGCATCTTCCGGAATGACTCCCTGACCGGAAAGAAGAGCCAGCCAGATATCCCGGTAAGCATATTCGGATGTATTTCTCAACCCGATTTCCACAAGATATCGTCCGGGCGAAAGAGAAGCCGGAAGTTCATAGACAAGCGTATCCTGCCTTCCCCATCCGGATGCAGCCACCGACTGATAAACATGGTAAGCCGTATCCGAACGACAGGATCCTAGCAAGATGAGCATTCCTGTACTAAACAAGAATGCCCACCACTTAAACCGGATATCAAGCCTGTACATCTGGAAGATTCCTGGAAGTTTCATGATCCCGACGAACTTCAGGCGACGGTTGTTCCGGAACCGGTTTCCCGGGGTTCACTTCATTTGACTGACGGCGAGGTTCTCCCGAAGGCCGGTTTCCCTGTCCGTTTCTCCGTGGTCCGCGAGGCTGGCGGGGCGGGCGTGATGCCGCTTCCGGCTGCGCACCGTTCACGGAAGTATTTTCTCCCTTACTCTGCTGTGCAGCACCTTCCTCTTCACGCACTTTGGCGGGACGCGGACGATTACCTTTCTCCCGCCGCGGCTTACCTTCCCCGTTCCGGGAAGCACGTGGCTGTGAAGCAACCGCTTTGGCTGATGCAGATGAATCGCCTGCGGCCTGTTCCTGAGGCTCTGCAGCAACAGGAGCTGACGGATCATTCACCGGCATTGTCTGGCGGGGATTCCGTCCGGCAACATCTTCTGCGGGTGAAGTTCCTCCATTCTTGCCTTTCTTTTTCCGCTTCTTCGAAGACTTGCTGCGGTCAAAACGGGTCAGACTTTCCTGTTCAAGCAAGTCACTTCCCTGTTTACGGCGAGCTGCTTCATCGGCTGATTCTTCCAACTTATCGGGCTTCTCCCCTCTACGGTTCATAGCGATAATTTCGAAAGCCCGACGTGCAGAAATCGTTGTTTCATTAGCCAGGAAGTTCTTGTCGGTGCTATATGTAATCATTCCTTTCAGGATGTCAGCCTTGAAATAATAGAACTGGGCGTCACTGGTTTCCAGAATAATCTCACGACTGGGCAGACGCTTCTGGCATTCCACATAGGCATCTACTTCGTAATTGAGACAACATTTCAACTTGGCACACTGGCCGGCAAGTTTCTGAGGATTAAGAGAAATATCCTGAAAACGGGCTGCACTGGTCGATACAGAAACAAAGCTTGTCATCCAGGTGGCACAACACAGTTCCCGTCCGCACGGACCGATTCCACCGATACGTCCGGCCTCCTGACGGGCACCGATCTGCTTCATTTCGATTCTCACACGGAAAGCCTCAGCCAAAACCTTGATCAGCTGACGGAAATCCACGCGTTCATCAGCAATATAATAAAAGATGGCCTTGTTGCCGTCACCCTGATATTCCACATCGCCAATCTTCATCTGCAAGCCCAGATCCTCGGCAATCTTGCGGGAACGGATCATCGTGTCATGCTCACGTTTCTTGGCTTCTTCATATTTCTCCAGGTCTACGGGCTTTGCCTTCCGGTACACCCGGCGGATTTCCGCATCGGGCTTCTGGCCGCCTTTCCGCATACGGAGAGCTACCAGACGTCCGGTCAGCGTAACCGTTCCGATATCATGTCCCGGACTCGCCTCGACAGCTACAATATCTCCTTTCTCCAGATGCAGGCGATTGGAGTTGCGATAATATCCCTTTCGGGTATTCTTAAACTGGACTTCGACCATTTCCTGTTCGTCGGAATTACCCGGAATATCGGCCAGCCAGTCATAGGTATTCAGCTTGTTGTCCTGACGGCCGCAACCCCGGCAACACAACGAACCGCTACCATTCTTTAATAGATATTTACTCATTGTTCTTATCGTTTTTGGAAAGCTTCTTTCAGGTTAACTCCGGTTTTCAGGTCCATGCTGCCCATTGAGTTTCCGGATGTCCGAAAGAGCGCCTTTAAAGATAAAGGTTTATTTTGAATTATCCGCAATTCGTTAACAATTATAAAATAAAAACTGTCCGAGGGTCAGCGGATCAGCAACACGATCATACGCAAGGCAACATCAAAGAATACCATCTTTGAGTTCACATTCTGCCCGACATGCAACTGGGCCTCTTCCAGCAATTCCATGACAGGCATCACGTTCTTCTCATTGATATAGGGAGAAAAACGGGTCGCAAACTGACGTTCATCAGGGCTTAAATAACTCAGGTCGGAAGCATGGAAATTAAACATGAAGTTTTCACGAATCATGCGCTGGCAATAGACCAGCAGCCCTTTCTGTCTTTCCCTTCCCAACGAAGAAACCTGTTCGCTCCAGGCTTTCAACTGCCGGATATCACGCTTGTAAGCCAGACGCATCAGCGATACGAAGCTTTCGAAATACATGCGTTGTTCGTCGCCAAGACTGATATTCTCCATAGCCTTGGTCAAACTTCCTTCCGAACGGTGAGCGATATCGGCTGCATCTTCCGGGTGAAGCATAAACTTCCGCTCCAGCCAGTCGGCCAATGGTTTTTCCTCCAGCGGCGGCAGGGATATGCGCTGTGTACGGCTCACAATGGTAGACAACAAGAGGTCGGGTTCCTCGCTGACCAGCAGGAACAGTGTCCGCTGCGGCGGTTCTTCCAACAGTTTCAAAAGCTTGTTGGCACACTCCGCATTCATTTTTTCCGGAAGCCAGATAATCATGACCTTCCATCCTCCCCGACTGGATTTCAGCGAAAGCTTGCGCTGAATCTCATCGCTTTCGCGCACATAAATCTGCGGCTGAAGATTGTCAGAGCCCAGCACGCGCATCCATTCGTCAGGCGTCAGATACGCATTCTTCATAAGGGCTTCCCTCCACTGCGGCAGGAAGTCATCGCACACGGAATCACGTCCTGCCTTCTTCTTCACGATGGGAAATACGAAATGCACGTCAGGATGCACCAGCCGGTTCATCTGTATGCAGGAAGGACAAGTGCCGCAGGCTTCCATCTCATCCGGATGTTCACAACAAAGATAGCGGGCCAAAGCCAAAGCCATAGGCAGTTTTCCGCATCCGGAGGGACCGGTGAACAACAAGGCATGCGGAGTCCGGCCGTTACGCACGTTCTCACGCAACCGCTCCTTAACCGAATCCTGACCTATAATATCACTAAATCCAAACACGTTTATCGATCGCTAAAACTGGTTTCTATCCCTTTTATCATCAGAAAATGGCTTTTGCCACGTCTCTGACAACATCTACTGCTCCCACCGTATAGAAATGGAGACTCGGCACTCCGCCCGCCATCAGTTCACGACACTGGTGAATACACCATTCGGTTCCCAAGGCACGTGCTTCCTCATCAGTCTTGCACTTCAAGGCTTCACGGGCCAGTTCATCTGGCAAATCCACCTTAAAGGTCTTCGGAACCATGGTCAGCTGGCTCAGCTTGCTGAACGGCTTGATGCCCGGAATGATGGGAACTGTAATTCCTGCCTCCCGAGCCCGCTTGACAAAGCTGAAATAGCGGTTGTTGTCATAAAACAGCTGGGTTACCGCATAGTCGGCTCCTGTCTCGACCTTCCGCTTGAGCCATAACAGATCCTGTTCTGCATTCGGCGACTCTTCATGCTTTTCCGGATAGCAGGCCACTCCGTAACTGAAAGGAGTGTGCGGCGCACGGATAGGAGAACCGTCGACAAAGATTCCCCGGTTGAAGTCGTTGATCTGTTCCTCCAGTTCAATGGCATGGGCATTGCCGCCCGGTTCCGGCACGAAAGCCGATTCGTGACGAGCCTTGTCTCCCCGGAGCACCAATACATCTGTAATACCCAGGAACTGCAGGTCAAGCAGAACATATTCCGTATCTTCCCGCGTAAAGCCGCTGCACAGCATGTGAGGCACCACGGTAATGCCGTAACGCTGCTGGATGGCTGCTGCCACGGCTACCGTTCCCGGACGGCGGCGCAAACGCTGGCGTTTGTAAAGTCCGTCACCCAGTTCCTGATACACATATTCACTGCGGTGAGTCGTAATGTTGATATATTTGGGATCAAATTCTTTCAGTTTATCAATATCTCCATAAAGACGCTCGATACCTGTCCCCTTCAACGGAGGAAGGAGTTCAAAAGAGAAAGCGGTCTTCTCTGAAGAAGTAATCAAATCTATCACTCTCATTCTTCGTTGTATTAATCATTGTTTCGGGCAAAGATAATATAAAAAACTGAGAAACGACCGCACGATGCCCAGGAATTGACCGCACGATGCCCCGTCATCGAGTAGTACGATGCGGCCTCATCGTGCGGTCGATTGGGCTGAATTATGCGGTCGATTCCGGCCCATCGAAAGGTCGTTTCAGAAGCATCGTACAGGCAGCAAAAAAGACTGCCCCGGAATCTGATCCGGAACAGTCTTTCCCATCTTATCTCTTCAGAGACTTTATTTCATCTTATATACCAGTGTACCTCCCTTCATGATGTCTTCATGAGTGATGTAGTTCTTGGTATAAGGTTCTCCGTTCAGCGTAATGCTTTCCACATACTTGTGTTCCTTGGACAAACCTTCAGCCAAAACGGTGAAAGTCTTTCCATCCTGCAGGTGAAGCACAAACTTCGGCATTTGCGGTGCACCGAATACATATTCTCCGCTTACCGGATTCACCGGATAGAATCCCATGGCCGAGAACATATACCAGGCAGACATCTGTCCGCAGTCATCGTTTCCGCAAAGTCCGTCCGGAGCAGGACGATACTGGGTGTCAAAGATCTGACGGATCAGTTCCTGAGTACGTTCCGGTTTGCCGGCCAAAGTATACAGATAAGTCACGTGGTGACTCGGTTCGTTACCGTGAGCGTAATTACCGATCAGACCGGTTACATCAGCCAGCTGGGTTCTAAGTTCAACTGTAAACAGCGAATCCAACTTGTTCGTGAAGGCTTCTTCTCCGCCCAGCAGAGCAATCAGTCCCGGAACATCGTGCTGGACATGCCAGGTGTACTGCCATGCATTACCTTCTGTATAGTCGCCACCGTTGCTTTCCGCATGTGCAGCCTGAGTAGGATCGAACGGACTCTTCCAGGTACCGTCTGATTTACGCGGACGCATAAATTTCGTCGTCGGATCAAACAGGTTCTTATAGAAGTCTGCCCGTTTGCTGAAATAGGCAGCATCTTCCGTCTTACCCATACGGCGGGCCATATCGGCAGCAGCATAGTCGTCATAAACACTTTCCAGTGTAGATGAAACAGATTCAGCAGCAGTAAGGTCGGTCGGGAAATAGCCATATTTCATATAGTCTTCCCAGTTGGACTTCTGCTTGTGCGAAACTGTCTGGGTCTGTTTGATTGCCTGGAAAGCACGTTCTGCATCGAATCCCTTGAAACCTTTTGCGTATGCCTCAGCTACCACAGAAACTCCATGGTTGGCAATCATACAATAGTTTTCCTTACCCCAGAGTCCCCAGATAGGAAGAAATCCCTGCACTTCTGCCTGATCAATCAGAGAATTGACAAATCCGTCCACACGTTCAGGTACAATCATGGTATAGAACGGGTGTGCCGCACGGTATGTATCCCAAAGTGAGAAAGTAGAATAGAACTTGCCTCCGGTAGCAGTCACGATGGAATCTGCGGCGTTCCGGTATTTGCCGTCCACATCCGAAATTTCATTCGGCTGGATCAGGGCATGATAGAAACAGGTATAGAAATTGGTCATCTCATCCGGAGTTCCTTCCATTTCGATTCGGCTCAGATAACTGTTCCATTCGTCTTTAGCCTGCTTGCGGGTTCCTTCAAAGTCCCATCCGGGCTGTTCGGCAGCCATATTAGCTTTGGCACCTTCCACACCGGTCGTAGACATGGCGATCTTCATCAGCACCTCTTCGCCGGGCTGCAGATCAAAGGTAGCCACGATTCTCCGTCCTTTTTCCGTTTCTCCCATCGGAAGATCAACAGTACTGATCACCGGACGGTTGAACTGGAGAGTAAAGAAGTAATCCTGATCCACCCATACGCTGTTGCGTACATGTCCGCTCAGGGTACTGTCGTTTTCCCATTTCACGTCGCAGGCCTTTACCTGGGAATGATACTGTTTCTCATTCCAGGCCGGACCATGCTGCAGGTCGATCAGTACGGAAGCCGAGTCAGCCTTGTTGTAAGTGTAACGGTGCAAAGCTGTATGCAGGGTAGCAGTCAGTTCCGCCTTTACGCCCGGTTCGTCGAGCGTAACGGTATAATAACCAGGAGTCGCACTTTCGCTATTCTTCTGGAAAGAGCTGCGATAGCCGTCCCATGCCCGATGACGGTTTCCGGTGACCGGCATGACCAGAATATCTCCCAGGTCCATGCATCCGGTTCCGTTCAGATGTGTCTGGGTGAATCCCCAGATAACAGAATCCTCGTAGACATATTCAGAACAGTATCTCCATCCTACGGCTCCCGTTACAGGACTGGTCTGTATCATACCGAAAGGACGGCAGGCACCGGGGAAAGTATGTCCGTTATCGGCTGCTCCGATAAAGGTATTGACATATTGTGTATAGTCTGTGGCGGCTGTTTCCTGCTGAGGAGCAGAACAGCTGAAGAGCGCGCTGCCGGCAGCCAGTGTACAGAAGAGTAATGTTGTCTTTTTCATGGAATCAGGAATTTATACGTAAGTTTCCAGGAATTTGACATTTCCTTGCGGTACGACTTCCAGTGACTGGGTTGTAGCAGGGAAAAGAACAGATTCTCCTGCCTGCATAGTCAGTGTGTTTCCTTCGTTATCAGTAACAGTGCATGAGCCTTCCATGCAAATGTAGATGACAAACGAATCCAGTTCACTGTAATCCATGCTCATATTTTCTGTCAGGTCATAGACAGAAGTTGTAAAGTGGTTGCATGAAACAAGTTCTACCGGTTCGTTCTTTTTCGGTGTATAATGTGTACGATAGTCAGCCTCTACTGTATAATCGATGGCGTCTTTTGACAGTTCCGTATGCAGTTCACGGGTATTTCCGTTTTTATCTTTACGGTTGAAATCATAAATACGGTAAGTCACATTCGATGTTTCCTGAATTTCAGCAATAAAACATCCGGCTCCGATGCTGTGGATACGTCCTGCAGGCAAGAAGAATACATCGCCGGGCTGTACTGCATAATCAGCCAGAGCATCACAAATCGTATTGTCAGCAATCATGGCTGCATATTCATCGGGAGTAATCTGTTTCTTCAGACCGGAACGCAAGTGTGCCTTGCCTCCGTTGTTACCGATTACATACCACATTTCTGTCTTTCCCAGTGAGTTGTGACGCACTTTGGCCAGTTCATCGTCCGGATGTACCTGAATGGAAAGGTCGTCGCAGGCATCGATGAATTTGATCAGCAAAGGGAAATTGTCACCAAAGCGCTGGTAATTGCTTTCGCCCACCAGAGCACCTTTATATTCTTTGACCAGCTCGCTCAGATTTTTGCCAGCATCGGCTCCATTGGCTACGACTGATTCATCACCGGGCACATTGGAAATTTCCCAGCTTTCACCAACCTGTGACTGTGTTGCATTCAATTGTTTGAACGGAATGATTTTTTCTCCTCCCCAAATGGTGGATTTCAGAATAGGATTGAATTTAAATGGATACATAATCAATATTTTTAAGGTATTTATATTCATACGTGTGAACTGTCATTCTGCTGACTGAGTGCATTCAGCAAGACTGTTCCCGTTTGCAAATGTAGTAAAAATCGTCTGATTATTTGTCCGTCTGTGAAAAGTTTCTCTGATTACCAGCTATCATAAAAGAACAGGCGGCCGCCTTGTTTACTTTGCGGTCGCCTGTCTGAAAAATATCAACAGTCGTTCCAGATTAGTTCTTCCCGTTTACAGAGTCCATCCTGCAGTCCAGTTATCATCGGCCTGTACAGCTCCCTTGTAATTGGTTGCTGTGAAGAATTCATCGGTAGAAAGATCTTTTCCTCCTTCTTCAGTTCCGACATACAGATCGCTGAGGTTCGCTGTGTGCTGAGTAGCATTTCCGTTTCCGGCAGCAAACAGATCGTTGGTATAGATGTTTTCTTTGGAATTCAGCAAGTCACTGATCACTACATATTCCAGTTTGGAAGTTCCGTCTTTCAACGCGTTTTCTGTTTCAACAGTTTCTACGGTCAGCGGCTGGCCTTTACCGATAATGATAGCGTTATACAGTTCTACCTGTGTTCCGGCACGCAGACGCACACCCTGTTTGCTTCCACCGTTGCCGACCAGTGTAGCGTTGGCGATGACCGGATGAGCCACCGGAGTTGCCCCGAAGTTATTACCGTTGTTGTCGCATTCCATCAGGCAGTCGCAGTCATAACCCAAAGTTTCTGCATTTTCCTGATAGGCAACAAGGAATTGTGCCTTTCCGTTCCATCCTTCTGTCCAGTCGAATGAATCATCGCTGCAATTGGTTACTACCATATATTTTACATTGACAGATCCTCCGAAGAATTCAAATCCGTCGTCTGATCCCATGTAAGCCTGCAGGTGTTCAACCGTCGTACCGTTTCCGACACCGTAGAAAGAAACACCGTTTGCTTCATGTTCTTCATCGAAAGCGTATCCGGTATATTCCAGACGGATGTATTTCAGTACACCTGAATTGTCGGCATCATCATTGCCACCATAACTTGCATTTCCGATTTCAGAGCTGCCTGTTCCATTGTTGGTGTGAGCATATCCGCAGATATGAAGACCGCCCCATGCTCCTGCTTCTTTCTTTTCGGAAGTCATGACGATAGGAGCATCGGCTGTTCCTTCGGCATTGATCTTGGCTCCCTGCTCTACAAGGATATAGTCGACAACATCATCGTTTTTAGCAATAATAGTAACTCCTTTGGGAATAGTCAGCGTTGCTCCTGCCTTTACGTGAATACCTCCATTAAGAGTATATGTTTTTCCTTCCTCCAGCGTCAGATCTGATTCAATATTCTTGTCAAGTGTATAGGCGCTGTCTTCGTTACCATTTCCGTCACCACCATTTTCATTAGGGGTATCGTCACTACATGCAGTTGTAAAGAGGGTCATACTTGCAACCAAAGCCATTGTTGCAAATTTCCAGTTCTTTTTCATACACAATCTTTTTTTGTTAGTAAGAGTTATTTTTTTGAATGATTGATTACAATGTATAGGTTATGCCTATTTCGAAGCTGCTTCCGCGTTTGAAGCGTTCCACTTCTACCTTTTCTCCTGTTGAGGGAACTTCCTGCTTGAAGATAACCGGCTGATTCAGCAAATCATTTACCTGCAACTTGACAGCTACCTTTTCGCTGAACTTAAAGCTTCCGGCAAAGTTCAAAGTGTGAACAGGCTGCTGCTTGACATCCCCTAATCCGGAGATTCCGACAGACTGAATGCGCGGTCCTTGCAGATTGTACACCAGTGCGGCACTGAGCTGACGGGTTTCTCCGAAGCGTGGACTATAAGTCAAGTCTGCATTAACCAGATAGGGAGATGCACCTTGAAGGGCACGTTCGGTATTGGTATAGGCACCTCCCTCAGGCAGTTTCACGTCCGTGTACATGAATGAAGCATTCGCTCCCAGACGTAATTCCTGTGCCAATGTCTTTCGGAACTCCACTTCCAGTCCGGTTGCCATTCCATTATTGGCATTCTTGAATGAATGGATGGTTGCGCCTCCGGAAAGTTGCTGAATCTGCTCGATAGGGTTTTCCAGATGTTTATAGTAAGCAGTGGCAGAGAACATATCTCCGTTGTCTTCAAAGAATTCGTAGCGTAAATCTACGTTATAGTTATATCCGTTCTGCAATTCAGCATTACCTCGGATCTGAGCTGATCCGTAAGATTCCTGATAAAGGAACGGTGCCATTTCAATGAACGAAGGACGGGTTACCGTACGTGAGAAAGAAAGTCTCAGATTATTTTTCTTATTGAACTGATAACGTAAGTTCATAGCAGGAAAGAGATCGTCACTGTTCAATTCCCGACGTTGCTGCGTTCCGCCGTCTTCTGCATAATTGACCCATTGGCGGCTGCTCTCATAACGTACACCCACATTTACCAGCAGGGCATCAACCGGATAGATATCAGCCAGAATATATCCGGCATAAATCTTGGTTCCGGCAGCATAACTGTCTTTGGGCTGCTGTGAGCGGTTGATAACTACTTGTCCGTTATTGATACTTTCCTGATTCAGGTATCCGGAAGGAGTATAAATATCTTCAATGCTTCCGATGGTTGGATTCAGTTTGTTCAAATTGTAATAGAAACGTGTGGAGAAATAGTCACGGCTCTTATCCTTGTAGGTAAATCCTGCCTGAAGTTTGTTCTGAGTACCAAATTTATATTCTCCCATTAAGTTTCCTACCCATTCTTTTTCATCCAGCGTACCGAAGTAACGCATGGTTTCCTGCCGGTTCAGTTTGAAAAGATTCAGTTCACTTCCTTCTCTGATGAACATAATCTGCCGGCGGTCAGGCTCATCACTGCTGGTCTGACTGTATGAACCGCCCCACTGCAGATTCCACTGTTCGCCGAAGAAATGCTTTCCGCTTAACTGGTGGTTCTGCAAGCTATAAATATGAGTCACACTGTTACTGCCAATCAGGTTATGATCTTCGTAGTCATATCCTTCCCGATACATATAAGTATCAATGGCATTACGTGCATAGAAGAATGTATAACTCAATTGGTCACGTGTACGGAAACTGTATCCAAGACTTCCCAGACCTGCGATCTTCAGAGTATTCGCATAACTGTCATAGTTGAAGTCATTCAGTGTTGTACCGGTTGCCTCCAAAGTGCGGACACTGGCATCCATCATGATCTGCTGCTCATTGCTGAGTCCCAAAGATGCAAGCAGACTGAGCCGCTGATTACCTCCCAGATCAAAATTCTTTCCAATACCGATATTTCCTCCAAATTCCGGAAGAGCATTCTTTTTGGAAACATCGAAACTGGTATTGAACAACGTATTTTTCCGGGCATAATCTTCAAAATCCGTAAGAGACATTTCACGAAGCTGACTATTCAGCGAGGGAGTTTTGAAAAGTGTACCGTCATGATCCATACGATACATCTCACGTCCCAAAGTATTGAACTTTCCTCCTGTATTGAATGAAATGCTGAAGAAATCTTCTCCGGTCTGCTCCTTAGTACCGATATCAATATGCGCTCCGGAATAATCTGCAAAAGCATTAGCTTCGTATACTTTGCTGACCGTAATGTTTTTTACCGTTGAAGTAGGGAAAAGATTCAGAGGAATCAATTTGTTATCCGGATTCGGAGAAGCGATAGGAAGCCCGTTAAGAGTCGTCGTACTATATCTGTCTCCTAATCCTCGTACGATAATTTGTCCCGCAGAAGCAATGGAAACACCTGTTATTTTCTTGACACCTTCTTCAACATTCGAAATGCCTTTGACACTCATTTCCTTGGCCCCCAGATTCTCAATGGCAACAGACGAACGCTGACGTTCCAGTTGCAGAGTCCGTTCATTTTCCAGATTCTTCCGGGCTGTAACTGTGACTTCCTCCATGGTCTGAGTATCTGGAGCAAGTGCGATGACCAGTTCTTCTTTTTGTCCGGCATTTATTGTTATGCGCTGAGACTGGTAAGAAACATATTGTATGACAAGCGTACAGTTGTTTCCTTTCAGATTGGAAAGTTCGAAACGACCGTCGATGTCGGTAATAGCTCCTGTGGTTGTACCTTCTATCTGAATGGTAGCACCGATCAATGGTTCTTTGGTTGTTTTATCTACAATGGTTCCTTTTACATTGAATGCCTGTGCGGAGACTGCTGTCATTAACATGGCACCCAATAATGTCATCTTGTTTGCATTCCTCATTATGATCACCTTTTTTAATTCGGAAGCAAAATTAGAGGAGGGGTATTTCTCGTATATTGCAAGAGGTTGATAATGCGTTTACGTTAAGATGTCAATTGTATTACTTGAAATCCTTTCCATAAACCAGAAAGATATATAAAAAGTCGGCCGTTGAAATTACGAACCTAAAAACTAAGATTTGAGCATCCTGAAGAAGCATAAAGAAAGGGCCGTATCATTACTCATCACAGAGCTTGATACGACCCTCTTTAGTATTACGGTTACAATCCTGAACTTTCTGGAGTAGTCATTCTAGTCTTGACACCCTCCTGAATAAATCAGTAATTGAATGTAACTGAGTTTTTATTCCTGTACCGGATCATAGATATTGACGGTTTCCAGATTGGCCTTTGCTTTTTCCGGTTCAACGCTCATAGCCTTATTAAACCAGTCACGTGCAGCCTGGAAGTCTCCGCGCAACCATGCCAGTACTCCAAGATTATTCCATGCACGGTTGTCATCTTTCACCTTCTCAAGAAGTTTTTCCGCATTCTGGAAATCTCCGCTTACGATATTTGCTGAAGCAGCATTGATACAAGCTACAGCATCTTCCGGATAAGTACGTGCGGCAATCTCATATACTTCCTTATATTCTTTGGTTCCCGGCTTCAGATCTTTAGCTACCCGATACATTTCCTGCAAGCTCAGAAGTTTCGGATCTGTATAAATCAATTTGGCTGCTTCTGCATTTTCTACTTCACGAACCTCGTAATCAACTGAAACACCCAGACGACGCAGACGCGGATAAAGGTCATTCAGCATAGTCCGGTAAGTTGCAGTACCCAAACCACTCTTCAGACGGGCCTCACGAGTATCAACATTTGAATACTTATTGATAATTTCCAAGGCTTTATCTGCATAAGCAGGCTTTTCATCCTTCAACATCTGAATCAGTGTTTCCCAATCTTCTCCTGCTGAGGTTACTTTCAGTACTTCAGCCGGGAAGCTGTATGCTTTCTTCAAATAGTCAGAGAAGGAAGCGGCACGCTGCGAGGCTACACGGTCATTAGTCTTGGCAGAGCCATCAGGTGAAGCATAACCACACACATTGATAGCCTTAAAGGTAACCAGATCACCGGTAGTCAGCGGAGAAAGAATATCTTTCAGCTTTTGCAGTTCTGCTCCGTTATTCTTGTAATCATCCTTGAAAGCAGTTGCACCTACGGCATACTCGATATAAAGTGTACTTTGTTCTGAACGTACTTTTAACGGCTCAGCCTTGGGAGTCAGGTAAGAAACCATCTGCATACAGGGCTCACATATTTCATACGCTGTAGGCAAGGGAGGAATGACCGGCTTATGTTCCACGATCTGAATATCCAGCGGGGCGGAACGATAACATTCATCTTTTTCCTGCAACATAGCCAGACAAGCTGATCCCATCCAGTCTTCATACGGGAATGAAGCTGTATAATCGATAATGTCATTGCGGTCTGCAGCTTTTCCGTATACAACCGTATAAGGCTCGCTGAATCCGAACTTACGACCGGCCCGACGAATCTTACGGGGCATCTTATAGTTTTTCTTTCCGCTGACAGCCATCGGAGCCAGTACGAGGTGTTCATTACCGTTCACCAATACCGGAGTAAAAGTATAACTCTGTTCACTGTTTACCTTCACCTCTTCTACGTTGAAGCGGAAGCTGAGTGTCAGTGTATCATTGTCCAGCGAAGCTGCAGGACGGGTTATCTTGACGTCTTTGGCTGAGAGTGCGAATGGCAGAGCCGCAGCCAGCAACAATATTGATTTCTTCATATTTCTATACATTATATATATTAAAAGTTAGCTTCTACGCAACGGTAAACCGGTTTGTGTTTCGGACCGAAGGTAAAGTTGATACCCATGTTGAAGTTTGCATTGAAGCGGTTGGTCGGAATAGCATACTTCTTGGCATATTTTCCCATTGGGACATCTGCAGCCAGGAAGAAATTGAACCCACGCGGATGGAAGTTCAGCATAAGGCCAGTGCTTGATCCAAAGCTGGACAATGCATAGTTCAAAGAAGCTTCAAACCAGGTAAGAGGTGATACGTTTGCAGATACGCGCGCTTCAGTCCAGGTGTGACGTCCCTGAAAACGGGTAGTCCACAAGCCACCGAACTTCAACCGGTCGTATACGGGCAATGTGTATTCAGCACCCAGATGCAGTGTAGCTGCCAGGGCTGTATTACGTTTCAGGCCTTCACCTTCTTTTGTAAATTTTGAAAGGCCTTCCAGGTCATCCAGATAACTGTCTACCTGATTGTCGATTGAATTCGGATTACCATCCGTATCTTCTACCGGGATTTCATGGAAACCATCAAACTCAAAAGAGTTGCTCATCGTAGCTTTGACTGTATTGTTCCAATGGATAAATCCCAAATCAAGCAAAGATGCTGAGAAAGTCCAGTCATCATTCCATTTGTAAGTGGCACCAAAGTCGAAAGCCATACCGAATCCTGTAGGTCCGATATTGTTGTCATCGAAGTCAATATCGTCATACGACAAAAGATTTTCTGCTCCCGGTTTCAGCTGGCTGGTCGGATTTCCATAAGCGTCACGAACGTAATCACTTTCTGCATAATTACCGGTTTCTCCTTTGGTCGGAGTAATCAGCCCTTTTGCAGACAGATAAGCTTCTGCACCATTCGGAGTGATAACCCATGATTCCGGAGTAGCCTTGATATCCAATTGGTCGATCTTTACAGTCGCTTTTGCAAGCCCTACCAGGAATTTCACCTTCGCACCAACGGTTAACTGATCTGTCAGAGCACGTGAATGTCCGAATGCCAGTTCCGCATAGTTGGTAGAAAGAATACTGAGATCATTCACCTTATAATGGGTTCCTTCCGGGCTGTCAACCCCACTCTTCATAAACTTGAAAAGATCATCGGGTGAAGAGAAACGAGTGTCACTCTTGACAGAAAGGCCAAAAGTATTGAAACCTCCCCATGCAAAGAAACCAGTAGAAAGAATATTCTCATTCAGGTTTATACCCAATTTTGTCCGACGCGGCAAATCATTCAAGAATGTTTTTGCACTGACATCAGGGTGCATGAATGTCATCAAGTCTCCATTATCCTTTACGTAAAGGAAGTCTCCCAAGCCTGCTGTTCCCTGTGCTCCAACAGAGAAATTACCCAAAGCAGGCATTCCTACATAGTTCCGTTCACCTTGAAAGGCCGGGTTCAGTTCGTGACGATATACAGATCCTTCCAGAAAATAAGAGGAACGGTTGCCCGTGGCCTGAGCCATGACGGTGGTAGTTGCACATGAAGCAGCCAGTCCGCAAAGGATCATTCGGCAGATATGTTTTTTCATCATTTGATATTCTTTTGTTATTTATCAGTTGACGGACGGAAGATCACAGCCGGAATCATAATTTATTTGCCGGTCTTGTATCAGCACATCCTGTTTTAATTCTCACATGTCGGTTCCCAAGGATTAGTTGAGATCAATATTTACACCGCCAGGAACCTGAAGTGCACTCTTCTTCACCTGAATCCACTGAGTATCTTTCAAAGGTACTCCGGAACTTTCCTTTGAGTCAGCCTTCAGTTTGAAACAAATACGGTCAATGCGTGACAGCGTATCGAAAGCATTGTCTGATTCCAGAATGATTTCTACTTCACTTTCAGCTTCGGTTGTTCCGTCAGTGCTGGGATTAACCGTTTCCTTACCTGCACCAATACTTACCTTGATGTTTTCAATCGGTCGTCCGGCTTTATCCTTAATGTCTACATCATCTGCATTCAGCGTCATTTTCAAAGGAATAGTGCTGGCAGCAGTAAGAGTAACCACAGCTTTCTTGAATGAAATGATATCCAGATCTTCCAGATCCTTCTGTAAGTCTTTGATGGAATCGTTGTAAACAATCAGCAGATTACTTCCGAAGGTCAACGGAATATCCACATCACAGAGACCATCGTTGATCTGATAATCCTTTACCTCCAGTTCATAGAAGTTTTCGCTGTCCACACGCGGCTCCATAGATACTTCGATGTAGTCAGGAATCTTCTTGATCAGGTCGTTCAGGTTAGGAACGACTGCTACTTCGTCAGCCTGATAATCTCCTTCTTCACGTGCTATGACAACACGGCGGTCACCATCTTCGCCAGTATTCTTTGCCAGCTCGATGTCGTTTACTGTTACTTCTGCAATCGGATCTTTCTGACCATTCTTGAAACTTTTCATCACCAGATTGGTCAGAATCGGTGCACCGATCGGATTATTGGTATTCAAACTGAATACAGGATTTATAATATCCAGCTCAGTTGCATCATCACTCAGGAAGTCAGGCAGATCATCCAATGTGAACTTAGTCGGATCAATATTGATTTCCGGATCAATGCGACCGCAAATTTCACCAACTTCCATTTCATCCAGTGTAATGTGAGGAACAATTTCCAGCTTCTTGATTGTCTGATTGCTCTGAACTCCATTTACGCTGACAGTCATTTTTACCAATACATCATCATTGATGCTGATTTTTCCGTTTTCAATAGGATTTGCTCCGCTTACTCCTGTCTTGGCTTCCAGATTATATCCCTTCACTGCCAGTTCAATGGTCCACGCAGATTCTCCTTCTACAGAAGAGGAAGAATTGATCACGTGCTTGTCAATGGTCAATACATTGTTCTCCAGTTTTCCGGTTGAAGAAGTATTTTCCAGCTTCAGGACTTCAGGAAACTCAATACGAATATTAGTAAGTGTAATTGCATCATATTGGAATCCCGGAGTTAAATCCATCTGAATATTCATTTTGGAAGGAGCAGTTCCATCAGCCCATTTCAAAGCTTTTACATCATCTTCCACACTGATGGTTGAAGAAACTTTCGTTGTACTTGATTCGTCCTTAGGAGAAACATCAAATTTATCTCCTGAAGAAGGAAAGTCTTCCGGAGTTACAGCATTAATAGGTGAACCTGTTTCATCAACCGCATCTGCCATCACAGGATTTACCTTGAATTCACTTCCGTTAATAGTTTCTTTTTGAGTCAGATGATATTCGCGGGTATTTTCATCTGGCTGAAGCATATCATCTTTTTCCACTTCAATGATTGTACTCAACAGAGCCTGTTCGGTTCCACCGGCGGGAATTGTCAGATACTCACCGCCCACGTTTACTGTCATGTCGATATCCTTGTCCAAATCGTATTTGCTGTCCACGCAAGAAACGATACCTAAGGAACATGACATGAAGAATGCCCATACCAAGGGGTGCAATTGTTTTTTTACTATCATAAATTAACTCATTAATTAATAAATGCGCTTGTACTGTTAAAAGAGATAAACACTAAGTCTATCTCTTATAACAATTGCAAAGATAAAATGTTTTTTCTTAAATAAGATTGTATAAGTGTTCAAAAAAGGGAATAAAAGGTCAAAGCTTCCTGTACTTCCTTTCATTGTAACAACAAAGTAATACAAAAGCCTGAAAATGTTGGGTTAAATCTGTTCTTGCCACATCCTGCATCAGGCATGCCGGGGACGTATTTTCCGCACAACGGAAGATAAAGTTTTTTGTATGGTCCTGGTAAGAATAATGAGTGTAACTGCAGCAATGATACAGAGAATACCGGTTCCTTCCTGAGCTGTAAACGGCTCACTGAAGACCAGCACACCGATACATACGGCGGTGACAGGTTCCATCGCTCCCAGTATGGATGTCAGAGTGCCTCCGATATGATGCACAGCCAGCACGAGTGTAATGTTGGATATAACGGTCGGTACGACGGCAAGCAGAAACAGATTGACAATTGACCAGGCATCCGGAAGAGCTTGAATGCCCTGATTAGTTCCAGCCTTTATGGCAAACAGAACAGTACTGACGATGAATACGTAGAATGCCAGCTTGCGTCCGTTCATGTCCCGTACACGGGAACGGTTGACCGCCGTGATGTAACTGGCATATGCAACGGCAGAGAGCAGCACAATGACCACGCCAACGGGATCGAGTGAGAGTTCCGTTCCTTTCAGAGAAAGCCGGCTGACTCCAAAGATGGCCAGAATAATGGCCAGCCACGTAACCCACGAAGCTCTTTCCCGGAAAATCAGGAACATAAGCAAAGTGACAAAAATCGGATAAGTAAAATGCAGAGTGGTAGCTACTCCCGCTCCCATAAAGTTATACCCCCAGAAAAGAAACATGGCAGAACCGGTATAGAAGAATCCCAACAGAATCAGCATAGGTATGTCTCGCCCTTCAATCTGGAACGATTCCTTTTTCAGCTTCATCATACCGCCCAATGCCAGGGTTGCAAAAAGGAAACGATAGAAAAGAATGGAGTCAAACTTCATCCCCTTTTGCATCAAAGGAAGAGTAAACAACGGGATCAAACCAAATGTGACCGAAGTCACGATTCCATAGAAAATGCCTTTTAAACTGTTCATGTCTTAATGTATTGATGTTTTTGAAATATTGTGCAAAGATATGCATATTCTTCTGTTTTTATAGTTGATACATCCTATCTTCGCATAGAAATATTGGCTATTTGTGGAATTATCCCTACTTTTGTGCCTTTTGAAGAATTCATTGTATGAAGATTATCTGTCAACTTATATATAAGGTATTGTGTCTGGCTATGCTCGTCTGCATGACAGCCATGCCGGCCAAAGCCGGAGAACGGCATGAAGAGCCATCTTTATCGACAGGCTGCCCGGAAGATACGAATACGATGGTTCGTACCACAGATACGGTAAAAGTACAATTGCCTTCTGATTCGATATTTGCCCGCTACCTGCGCCAGCAAGGATATGTCATAACACCTCATAACCAACTTACTCTGCTTACAAGCGGAAGAAGTAAGTTTGAAAGTCTGTTTCACGAAATCCGGAATGCCCGTCATCAGGTACATCTGGAATATTTTAATTTCCGGAGTGACTCTATTGCCAAGGAACTCTTTACACTACTGGCTGAAAAAGCGAAAGAAGGTGTAAAGGTACGTGCCCTGTTCGATGCTTTCGGAAATTTCTCCAATAACCGTCCGTTGCGTAAAGAGCATTTAAAAATGCTGAACGAACGCGGAGTTGAAATTGTAAAGTTCGACCCGTTCCGTTTTCCTTATATCAACCATGTATTCAGCCGGGATCATCAGAAAATAGTAGTAGTGGATGGGAAGGTTGGTTATACGGGCGGTATGAATATTGCCGACTATTACATCAACGGACTGCCGGAAATCGGTCCCTGGCGTGATATGCATGTACGCATCGAAGGGCCTGCCGCCGAATATCTGCAGAAAGCCTTTCTGCATACCTGGAACAAGGAAACCGGACAGCATATCGGTGGAGAAGAATGTTTCCCTCTGGACAAAGATTCCCTGGCACATCTTCCTGACGTAAGCGGAGGACGGGTGGCTATCGTACAGCGAATTCCCAAAGAAACTCCCAAGGCTGTGAGGGAAGCCTATATTGCCGCCATTGATGCGGCCGACCGTAAAATTCAGCTGATCAATCCTTACTTCACACCGACGCGAAGCATTCGGAAAGCCATCAAACGGGCAGTAAAGCGCGGAGTCAGAGTGGAAATCATGATTCCGGGCAAGTCGGATATTCCTTTCACTCCGGACGCAGGATTCTACTTCGCCAACCGCCTGCGCAAGGCCGGAGCCCATATTTATGTCTTCAACGGAGGCTTTCATCATTCCAAAATCATGATGGTAGACGACCGTTTCTGTACCGTGGGAAGCACCAACCTGAACAGCCGGAGCCTGCGATATGATTATGAGATCAATGCATTTATCTTCGATCTTCCGACAACGGCCGAACTGACAGAAGTGTTCCGGCAAGACAAGCAGAACAGTACAGTATATACACGTGAGGAGCATCTCAAGCGCTCTCCCTGGAAACGCTTCGTCGGATGGTTTGCCCATCTGTTTACCCCTGTACTTTAAACCCCTCGGACTTTAAAAAAAATGTTTCGACGTTTCAACGAAAAGCCTTCGTTGTTTTATATAAAACGCCGAAACATTTTTTCAGTTCTTTTCCTCTTTATCCAAAGAGCCGGAAAAGCCTGATTTTAATCACTTCTTTGCAACAAATACCAGACAAACCGGTTTTTCCGTCTTTATCCGTTTACCGGTATCCGTAAGCATTCCCGTATCAGCATCACGAGCAAAGATCTGAATTTCGTTGGTATCCCGACAAGCCACCAGCAGAAAACTTCCATTCGGCGTTATCACAAAATTACGCGGATGGATACCCGTCGGCTGATAACCTACCCGGTTCAGTGTTCCATCTTCCGTATCCACTTCAAAAACAGCAATGCCATCTCCTTTCAGACGGTTGGAAGCATAAACATAACGACCGTCAGGAGAAACATGGATATCCGCACTTCCCTGAGCCGACAACGTATCGGCCTTAATATACTGAAGCGTGTCCAGACGCATGCCGTCGTATGCCATTGCCACTACATCTCCGGAGATTTCAGTGATCAGATAAGCATAATGTCCATCGGGCGAGAAACAGGTATGACGTGGTCCGCTTCCCGGTCTCAACTGAATGTCATAGGCTGCAGCCTCATCCAGCAACCCTTCTCCTTTCGATGAATCCTTTACAGGAAATACGTGAATCCGGTCTGTTCCCAGGTCATTGGCCAGCAACCATTTGGAATCAGGCGTAAACAAAACACTATGTAAATGCGGCTGTGACTGACGCTCCGGATCCGGACCTTTTCCTTCGAAACGGATTACATGGCTTTCCTTCAACTGCCCGTCAGCATCCAGTGGAAATACAGAAATACTTCCTCCCATATAATTGGCGGTCAGTACATAATCTTCCCGGGGGCTGAGCGTGATGTTACAAGGAGCACCTCCTCCTGTAAACATCGAATTCAACAGTTTCAAACGACCGGCTTCCCGATCAAAGGACAACGCATTGGCCGTAGAACCTTCCTCACTGTCCTCTCCTACTGCATACACTCTTTCTCCATTCCCGGAAACAGTAAGAAAAGAAGGATTTGAGATCCCTTTCAAGCCACTCAAATACGTTCCGTCTCCTTTTTCCTGGTCAAACTCATACACTTTCACTCCTTCCTGCAAGCTGTCGGCATAACTGCCTACCAGCAAATAGAGTGAATCATCCGCAGGCTTCTCTGCCTGTCCTGCCTTTCCGGCACAAGATCCCATCAGCAAGGTGATCCCGGCCATACATCCAGCCATCAGTTTTTTCTTCATAAGCTTTTATCTCTTTCTGCCAGAACGCCCAACTATTTTCAGCTGCCAGACGTCCCGATATATGATTTCTGCCTCAAATGTACAACGCAAAGTGCGTAAAAACGAAAAAAGAAAGGAAAAATTATCCGCTGGACAAAAAAACTATGATCTTAGCAAACATTCCGACTTTCCGGTTGTTGTATATACATCACAGAAACTAAACTAACAGACTTTTCTAAACTATTTTTCCAACTCACTTACTTTTATGAAAAAATGATTTCGGGAGCAATTTCCCTGCTCTTTGTGGCCTCAGCATGCCATAAAGAAGATGTAAGCAACGATGTAAACAGCATTCCGATGGTTACTCCTCAACTGACTGCTTTCGTTGACACGCCACAAGAGCCTCAAAGTCCCATGACCGGCATTCTTGAAGTATTTCCCTGCAACGCAGGAACTTCAACTTACTTCGGGAATTACATCAACAACAAACTAACCGTATTCAACGGGTTCTATCCCATCAAGAAAGGTCATACCCTGAATGGTTACAACCGGGAGCTGACACTTCCTGAAAGAACATACAACATGGTGTACTGGGGAACTCCCGTTTACGAAGAACCGACTTACAGCGCACCGGCCATAGTCACTCCCGGCCTGTCTTTAGGAACCGACCTGTCGAAAAGCTATTTGTCCTTAAGGAAAAATACAGATGACGATACATACAAACCTGTATATGACCTGGTACATGCCATACAAGAAACAGATATTGCAGAAGAAAACCTGAATGCTTCCCTGAAACGAGTGGTAGCCGGTCTGAAAGTAACTGTAACCAATCAGGATAAAGGTACCTTCAGCGACCATATTGCGAGCATGGAAGTCCGCATCCATGGAATAGCCGAACGGCTGAATTATTATACTGCCGAAGCAGAAAATATGGATAAAACCGTCAAATTCCCTCTGGTACGTTCTGAAGACGGAATGCAAATGTCCAATGCCACGGTAATGCTCTTCCCTTCAGGTCCTGATCCGGAATTCGAACTTCGCATCCAGCTGAAAGACGGAAGCATACATACACTGTCCCAGAAACTGAATACAAGACTGACCGCAAACAGCCGGCTGACACTTAATTTAGTCATCGGAGACTTGCTGATCAATGAAAGTACCGGCGACTTCACCGTCGAAGACTGGAATGAAACTAGTGAAACAATCGAGTTCCCGATTGTTTACTGACAAGATTATAAAGATAAGAGGCTGCCCGTTTGGACAGCCTTTATGCTTGACAGCTATTTATTACAAATCAAGAAACAGTTGATCCAGCCATTTAAATATAAATTCATTCTTAAAATAATGATTTGTACCATCCACATTTACCATCTGAAAATACGTATCTCTGTCAAGCCCCTCCGGTAATACGGAAACAAAGTGGCGCAGAGCTGGATCTGCATATTTCTCATAATGATGTATCTCCACATTTTCCGGATGACCACTCAAAGAGTATGCCTTTCTGATTAATTCCAAATCCCGGTCAAGTCCCCCCTCCGTCAGAATAAGAGGACGCGGAGCCAAAGCTGCAACCAAATCCGGGAAATTAAAATAATGCCAGAAACCAGGAATCAAATGACGAATTGAATTAGGAAAAGGACGATAACCTTTTTCCGTAGGTTTGGTCATAACAATAGCACGCTCTTGAGTCTGACATAAAAAGTCATTATACACAAATGCATAAATTGAAGGATCCAATACACCCAGTACCATTAATGGCTCCGTCCCCAAAGAAAAGCCACTCACAATAATACGATCCTTTCGAATATCCGGATCCTGCTTCATCCAATCTAAAACCTGCATATCCAACCAGGAAGTATATCCCAAATAACTCCATCCTATTTCAAGCAACATACGAGAAACGACTTCATAATCATATTGCCTTCCACGAGTATACATTTCCAAATCTGAAGCCTCTCCCGAAGCAGGATTGTCCACAGCAACGGCAATATACCCTTTACGAACAAAATTTAGTGCCATGGAAACCTTCTCTGAAGTATAATTATCATTTAGTTTCTCCGAGATACCCGGTTCACCGGCAAGTCCTTCTTTACTCATACCAGAGCCTGGAATACACAAGACAGCAGGCACAGTTTTGGACAAATGATTCGGACGAAGTACCAGAAAAGTAGAAAGGGCCTGAGGCAACGGATAAAACTCCCATTTTTCCAATGTATATCCATCACGTTTTTCCTGACTTACGCATATAGGCTTCTTTTCTGGTAAATAATCAGGAAAGGCCATTAATTTCATCATGGTTTGCCGTACCTCAGACTGCCATACAGGCATTTCCTCCGGCCTCATCTCACTATGAAAAGACAAAGATGGACGGGTATTCTTAACCAGCTGATGAACTATGGCATATGAACTTGTAAAACGCCCGTCCCCCCGTTCTGATACAATAACTGCATGCTGCTCTGGATCCCAGTTTGTCTGTGCCTTACAGGCCAGAGAAATAAGGAAGCCAGACACAATCAAACAAAAAAAACTTCGCATAACATACAAAAAAAGACGACAAGAGTTGTATCTTTTATTCCCAATATACCAATCTCTTGCCGTCCTTCAATGATTAACTTTATTAATATAATCTTTAATCTATCAATTTACAATGCACATAGCTCAATTCACCGCTGCATTTTCATATCCAGGTGTTTGAACAAGCTTCGGATCCTTATTTAACATTTCTGTTTCTATCGGCCAAAAAACTTTATATGCTTCTGTTGATTTATTCAGAATAGGAGCTTGCCCGTCCTTGCTACCTTCTTTACAGAAAACCAGGTGATCTCCTCCTTTAGTAAGCATCATACGGTTCAAGTCATACCAACGTTGACCTTCGCCCAACATTTCTTTATCTTTTTCTGCCAAGATAGCTAATTCATTCTGCGTGAAATCACCATTGACATAAGCATCTGTTGCCTCATTCCAACTAGCCCCGTATGCACGTTTACGGATCGGATTGATATACTGGGCAACATCTCCTCCTTCCATATTGGCAATTTCTGCCATCATGAAATAAACACCGGCCAAACGATACAACACTGCATCAGCATCCCAAATATAGCTATTGGTATTTGCATTCAGATGTCCCATAATTTTCTTGAATACAGTTCCTAAGAAAGAATTATCAGTCTTGCTATAGGCACTCAGGAAATTTACATCACGACGACTATCACGTCCTTTCTCATAGGCAAAAAAGAATTCCGGCAAATATTCGATACGTTGCATGCCACTGGTTCTTACCTGCAAAGTGTCACCCATAGCATTACCGTTTTCATCATTGTAACCGATTGTCTTCCAAGCACCCGTCTGATAATTATACATATAAGTACCGTTAGAGTTGGAAGCTTCCCCTTCCATATAACGAATAGCCATGATTATTTCACTGTTTCCTTTATGCTCAACATCAAAAATATCTGCATAATTATCCATCAGGCTCAAACCATAATTATCCATCAAACTCTGACAATGCTGTTTAGCGATCGCCAGATCAGCCTCATTGGCCGCATTATCATCTACTGAAACTTTGGCATTCCACAAATATACTTCAGCAGCCAAATACTCTGTTGCAGCTTTTGACCAATAAGATTTCTTATTTCCTCTGCTTTCAGGATCAAATGAATTATTATCACCGAACAGTCTCATTGATTCTGCCAAATCTGCCTTAATTTGCGTCATCAATTTTGAACCGCTGGCACGTTCCATATAAAGATCTTCCGGATTGAAATTACCATTCACCACTTCATTCGGATCCAAGCGCAATGGAGCAGTACCATAAGTGCGATACAAATCAAAATAATAGAATGCTCTCAAACCATAAGCCTGTGCCAGATAATAAGATTTTTCACTTTCTTCCATGTAATCGGCTTCCTTAGTCTTTTGGAGGAAAATATTCACATTGGCAATTACTCCATAATAATCCCCAAAGCCTGTAATACCCGGATCTTCAGAAGTCAGACGCTGAGAAACCATACTCTGATAATTCAAGGATGTTCCATCTACAGCAGTACCCATTTTACTTGTTCCTCCACGGGCCTCACCTAATTCATATTGATGTCTGAAAATCTTATCACGCAGATTCTTATGCAGACCATCCATATAAGAGACCACATGCTCCTTCCTTTTCCAAAAGTTACCATCTCCATAATAATCGATCGGAGCCAAATCTAGTGCATCACAGGAAACCATTCCCAAAGCCACAATAAATGCGCTTGCTCGTAATGTATTTTTTATAAATTGTTTCATATCAGTTCTTTTTTAATATATTAGAAAGTCAAGTTAACACCAAAGAGAACACTTTTTGGCAAAGCATAACCATTGCTTACCACACCATTCGCCCCTGTCTCTGGAGAGAATACATTCTTGGCAGAAGTGATATACCCTAGGTTCTGTCCTGTAATAGAAACTTCTGCACGCTGCATCTTGGCAGCCTGAGTCCACTTCTGTGGTAAAGAATAGCTTAATGAAATCTCACGGATAGCAAGGTAATTACCTTTATGAGCAAACAAAGTTGAAGCTGGCAGATAGTTATTCTTACCTAACTGATCAGCATACAAAAAACGAGGATAAGTTCCATTCGGATTCTCTTCAGACCAAGTATCATAATACAAATCAGGTACGTTATAAGTTCCCTGCATACATCCCAAATGCCACGGAGTTGTACTTTGAGAAGCTCCAGATTCATAAATCCAAAATCCAAGCGCAAAGTCAAAACGAGTATACAATTTCAAGCCTTTCCAAGATAAAGTTGAATTGAAACCTCCAGTCCAGTGCGGATTGGTATTACCCACTCTTACTTTATCAAATTCATCAATTACATTATCTCCATTCACGTCATGGAACATTGCATCACCCGGCTGAATCGGGAAATTAGTCTTTGCATTTTGCTGGTCGGCAGTCAATTGATTCCAGGCATCTGGTCCATAATAAGTATAAGATCCATATTTACGAATCAAGTTGCCCGGTATCTGATCATATGACTTATAAATACCATCTACCTGATAAATATAAAGAATATTGGGTTCATATCCTTCCTGATAACCACCAACCCACATCTTTTCATCTCCATTTCCTGTATAAACCTGGAATGCACTCTGTCTATTTCTTTCCAAGCCATTATCTGGCAGAGAAACAATCTTATTTTTATTAAATGCAACATTCAAACCAGCATTCCATGACCAGTCTTTTGTCTCAATAATGCGACCAGAAAACTCCATTTCCAGACCCTGGTTGCGAAGTTCACCATTATTATTAGTTACAGAAGAGAAACCGATGGTTGTCGGGAAACTCAAAGCTGCATACTTGTCTGAAGTCAAGCGATTATAATAAGTGAAATTGGTTGTTAAGCGATTATGAAAAAAGCTCAAATCCAAACCAACTTCAAATGTATTGGTCTTTTCCCATCTCAAACCCGGATTTGGCAACGCAGCAATCAAGTAGCCGGCATTTCCGTTATAGTTTGTTACTTTGTTATAACTACCCTGCAAAGTATATGCACCGATACCACTAGCATTACCATTCACACCATAACTGGCACGTAATTTACCAAATGAAAGAACAGGCAGCTTCTCTTTGATAAAGTTTTCACGACCAAATACCCAACCTGCCGATACACCTGGGAAAAATCCCCAACGGTTATCACCCAATAAAGAAGAATAACCATCCTGACGGAAAACAAATGAGACCAAATATTTTTCCTGGAAATCATAATTCAAGCGACCAAAGAATGACAAAAGACGTTGCTTTTCATGATATGAATCAATAGCACGCATTCCTTCACCGCTATCAGTCAGCCCCAGATCACCCAAATCATCGGTCGGAGCCCCTTGACCCGCAGCTGAAAATCCACGATAATATCTATTGTAGTATTCCATACCTAACATGATATCCAAATGATGATCACGGAACAATGTCTGATTATAATTCAATACACCATTATAAGTCTGACGAAAATCTCGGTTATATTCCGCAGAAGTTGAACGAGTCGTATTCCATACCCCCGGAGTACTTTCATAATCCTGAGTAAAATTCTCATAATAACCTTCAGAATAATACCAGTTTGCATTAGCTGTCAGTGTAAGTCCCTTCATCAAGTCAATCTTAAAAGACTGCACCATCGTAAACTTATCCGTCTGATTATCACTGTTCCATTTTTCCGGCTGATAGGACTGGTTTCCATCTGCAACTCCAGGACCTAACAACATGTTCCCTTCTTCATCTTCAAAACGTACCGTAGGTGGTAATGCACGTACACGGCCGAAATAATTGGCTTCACTGGAAGCTGATCCTGGAAGGTTTCTCCAGTTTGCACGGTTATAATTCAAAGAAGAAGTAGAAGTCAGCCAATCCGTAACCTTATAACTTGCATTCGTAATGAAAGATATACGCTCATAAAAAGTACTGATAGGCACACCTTCCTGATGGTTATAACCAATACCTGCATAATAAGTACCCCGATCATTACCACCAGACATATTAACATTATAGTCCTGTGAAAACGCCGGATTATTTGCGTTATATTTATCTACATCCGTATCTTTGAAAATAATCTCTTTTCCAGTAATAGGGTCTGTAACCGTCTTCCAGCCTTTCTGTAACAACCAGCGGTTATCGTCATCCAGAAACATAGTACTATAGGGACTTTCTCCATACACATTACCAGTACCGAAAGGTTGTGCACCCGACAAAGCGCCATTGGCATAAATACCATATCCTTTAGTCACACCATTCTTATCCACGAACAAGTTTCCTGCATCATAAATACCTTTACGCAAAGCTTTTATATATTCAGCTCCACTCAAAAAATCATAAGGATTATATGCATAACTCAAACCAACCTTAGCTTTGAAATTAATTTCACGAAAACCCTGCTTACCTTTTTTGGTAGTAATCAAAATAACACCATTGCTGGCACGAGCACCGTAAAGAGCCGTAGCACCGGCATCTTTTAAAACATCCATAGACTCAATATCTTCCGGATTAATATCACTCATGCTATCACGCAACTGTCCGTCCACAACAACCAGCGGAGAACCTGTACCATCCAGATTCGTACCACCACGCAAGATTACAGTCGGAGCTGCACCAGGACTACCAGAATTCTGAATAACCTTCAAACCGGCAACCGCACCAGACAAAGCCTGGGCCGGATTTGAGAACAAACCGACACTTAATGCTTCTTTTTTAACAGAAGCAATAGAATTTGTAACTTTTGTACGTAACTGTGTACCTCCATAACCAGTTACAACAACCTCCTCCAAAGTCTGGGTATCTTCTTTCAATACAACTTTCAACGGAGTACCATTCCATTTTATCTCTTGAGACACATATCCAACAAAAGAGATTTGTATCACATCTCCTTTTTTCACATTTGACAATACAAAATCACCATCGATTCCTGTAATTGTACCATTTGTCGTACCTTTCACTACCACCGTTGCACCAATAACGGTTTCTCCAGACGCATCTTTTACAACCCCTCTACACGCTCCATCCTGTTGCAAAGCTTCCCATGTGGTTTCCATCGGTAAAGATACTGCCGTCATTCCTGCAGGAATCCCCGCCAGAAAAAGCAGCATGCTAATTGATTTCAAAGGTTTCTTCATAACTTAAGTTTTTAATAATATTAAACATAGATCAAAAAAATCAGATTAATCAAAGCTATCAATATATAGAGCCCATATGTTTTTAGCAAATTTATTAAGAACTCTACATCTAATTTTATTATATTTTATTATCTTGGGCAAATATAGTAATAAAATCAAAACCAAAATAATATTCAAACAAAATTTTATTAATAGCCCTACAATTACAAATAATATATGTATGATAAGGCTTTATTATTAATTAAACACAGATAAATTTCAATATATAAGAAGTCTCAAAAAACCAAAAGCCTACATTTTATAAATAATCACCAACACAACCCCTTTCATTATTAAAATAATTATATATATTTGCCTTGTTTTTGTAAGAAAACATTATTCATTAAACTTTTCTATACGATTATTCACGTTTCACCTTATTTAATATCAAAAGCTATGATGAAAGTTCTTTTTTTATTTTACCTCATTTTTTGCATCAGTTTTCCAATACATGGAAACACACACACCAGTGTCCCATTATTACCCCGGCCACAAAAAATAGAATATCACAAAGGAAAATATTTCTTTCACCTTAAAGATTCTTGCAAAATTCCTTCTGACAAATTATCAACGCAGCTAACAGATACCTTATCCGAAGTCCCTCTCAACCAACATGAGGCATATAAATTAGAAGTAACTCCAGAACATATTTATATCAAGGCTGTTACTCCAACCGGAATTTACCGAGCTATGCAAACATTAAGACAACTAATGATGCACCAACAAAAAACGACCTCCATTCCCTGCTGTACCATTACCGACTGGCCAGCATTCCGGATTAGAGGATTCATGCAAGATGTCGGACGTACCTATATAACATTGGAAGAACTCAAAAAAGAAATCGATTTACTAAGTCAATTCAAGATCAATGTTTTTCATTGGCATTTAACAGAAAATCAAGCATGGAGATTAGAGAGTAAAATATATCCAGAATTAAATGCTCCAGAAAACATGACCCGAATGCCAGGAAAATTCTACACACTCCAAGAGGCTAAAGAATTGGTTGAATTCTGTAAAAAACGCCACGTAATGCTAATACCCGAGATAGATATGCCGGGACATAGTGAAGCCTTCAACCGGACATTTCAGACAGATATGCAAAGTGAAGAAGGAATGACAATTCTAAAGAAGCTAATAGATGAAGTTTGTGCTACCTTCGATGTTCCTTATATACATATAGGAACTGACGAAGTAAAATTTACCAATCCTGAATTTGTTCCGGAAATGGTCAGATACATCCGGAACAAAGGGAAAAAAGTCATTTCCTGGAATCCAGGATGGAATTATCAGCCGGGAGAAATCGATATGACTCAATTATGGAGTTACCGGGGAAAAGCTCAACAGGGAATTCCCGCCATTGACTGCCGTTTTCACTACTTGAACCATTTTGACACATATGCAGATCTGGTAGCTCTTTATAATAGCCGAATTTACAACTGCGACCAAGGAAGCAAAGATATTGCAGGAAGCATTCTGGCAATATGGAACGATCGCTACATCTCCGATGAAAAACAAATCATAGCAGAAAACAATTTCTATGCTAATATGCTGGCATTAGCTGAACGTGCATGGCTCGGAGGAGGATCCTGCTACTTTGATGGTCCGCAAACATTACTCCGAACTGAGACCCCTGATAGCAATCAGGATTTTGCCGATTTCGAACGACGAATGCTATGGCATAAACATCATACATTTCAGAAAGAGCCTTTTCCCTATGTCCGGCAAAGCAACATTAAATGGAGAATTACTGACGCTTTTCCCAATCAAGGCGATCTGACAAAATCCTTTCCGCCTGAACAATCAGAGGCCGAGTACTATAAATATGAAGGAAAAACGTATCAAAGTTATACAGTCAATGGAGCTGGAATCTACTTAAGACATGTATGGGGATCCCTTGTACCCGGTTTTTATAAAAACCCACAAGAAAATCATACAGCTTATGCAACAACCTGGGTATATTCTCCAAAAGAACAGACAGCCGGACTTATACTAGAATTCCAAAACTATAGCCGATCGGAAAGTGACCTTTCACCCCAACAAGGAAAATGGGACTATAAAGAAAGTCGTGCCTGGCTAAACGGATCGGAACTATTGCCTCCGGTATGGAAGAATACTCACAAAGAACGTTCAAATGAAATTTCATTAGCGAACGAAAATTGTGTATCACGCCCACCTTTACAGGTATCTCTTCATAAAGGATGGAATAAACTTATGCTTAAACTGCCTGTCGGAAAGTTCCAGACACCTCAGGTCAGACTGGTCAAATGGATGTTCACAGCTGTTTTTGTCACACCAGATGGATCCGAAGCTCTAGATAATTTAATCTACTCATCTAATAATCCTCATTCTCAAACTATTGACTTATGAATAAAAAACTCTTTGAAGTATATCTTGTTCTTCTGATAATACTATCAACACCTTTATACGCCAAATCCCCCATAAAAGTAGCATGCATCGGGAACAGCATTACATTCGGGACAGGTACCGAAAATCCGCAAACTGAATCCTACCCCGCACAATTACAGCAATTACTAGGCCACAATTATATAGTTGGGAACTTTGGAAAGCCGGGGGCTACCCTCCTCAAACGGGGACACCGCCCCTACACGCTACAGCCGGAATATCAGAAAGCCATGAACTTTGCCGGTGACATAGCAGTTATTCATCTGGGTATCAATGATACAGATCCAAGAGACTGGCCCAATTACCGGGACGATTTTGTCAGAGATTACCTGAGTCTGATTGATTCCTGCCGGAAAGCGAATCCCAAAAGCCGTATTATGATCTGCCGGCTTACTCCGATTTCAAACCGGCATTTCCGATTTGAATCAGGTACACGTGACTGGCATGAAGAAATTCAACTGGCCATCGAAACAGTTTCCCGTGTAGCTGGGATTCAGCTCATTAATCTTCATCAAGTCCTGTATGCCTATCCCAACATGTTTCCAGACGGACTTCATCCCAATCCGGAAGGAGCAAAGCTACTGGCACAAACGATTTATTCAGCCATTACAGGCGATTTTGGCGGGCTAAAACTTCCTCCTACTTTCACAGACTACATGGTACTGCAACGTGACTGTCCACTACCTATTCGGGGAACGGCCAATGCCGGAACTCCAATAAGCGTCTGCATCGGCCACCAGAAACAGACAACTATCACCGGAAATGACGGTAAATGGGAAGTAACACTCAATCCGCTTCAAACAGGAAACGACTACGAACTGAATATTTCTGCCGGCAAAGAAAAACGAACCTTCCGTCATGTGGCTACCGGTGAAGTCTGGCTATGCTCCGGACAATCAAACATGGAATTTTTACTTTCACAAGCCACCACTGGAAAAGATGACATTCCTCAAGCTAACCATCCAGACTTGCGCCTGTACAATATGAAGGGCAACTGGGCTACTGACAACCAGGCATGGCAGGAAAGTGCTCTCGATTCCGTAAATCATCTACTATATTATCGCACAGCTCAATGGGAGCCCTGTACCCCACAACAAGCTGCCAATTTTTCCGCAATTGCTTATTACTTCGGAAAAATGCTTCAAGATAGCCTGAACGTACCGGTCGGACTGATTTGCAATGCTGTAGGAGGATCTCCCACGGAAGCCTGGATAGACCGGAGCACACTGGAATATCAGTTTCCTTCTATCCTGAAAAATTGGACCCAGAATGATTTCATTCAGGAATGGGTACGTGGAAGAGCACTGACTAACATGCAAAAACGGACAGACAACCTACAGCGGCATCCCTATGAGCCCTGTTATTTGTACGAAGCTGGTATCAGAACTTTAGAACAATACCCCATCAAAGGAGTCATCTGGTATCAAGGCGAATCGAATGCCCATAATATGGATGCACACAAAAAGCTATTCAAACTTTTGGTGGAAAGCTGGCGCAGGAACTGGCAATCACCAGAACTTCCCTTCTATTTTGTTCAGTTGTCAAGTCTCAACCGACCATCCTGGCCCTGGTTTCGGGACAGTCAAAGACAACTGATGCTACAGATTCCCCATACGGGGATGGTTGTTTCATCAGACAAAGGTGACTCACTGGATGTACATCCACGTGACAAACGTCCGGTTGGAGAAAGACTGGCACGATGGGCTTTGAATCAGGAATACGGATATCTTAATCTGATTCCCTCCGGCCCACTATTCAAAAGAGCCCACACCCAAAAGGATCAAGTGATTATAGAATTTAACTATGGAGAAGGATTACAATCCTCTGATGGGGAAAAGCTAGTTGGATTTGAAATAGCTGAAACAGAGGGGTTATACTATCCTGCAACAGCCGTTATTCAAGGAAATCAAATTATCCTTTATGCCAAACAAGTCAAAGAACCTCGCTTCATCCGCTATGGCTGGCAGCCATTCACCCGGGCCAATCTAATCAACCGGGACGAACTTCCAGCCTCTACATTCCGGGCAGAAATCTGTTTATAAACTTAAGAGGGTGCAGTTCACATACGTGATGCACCCTCTTAAGTTTATATAATTGCATAAGTTCTCACACAATATTAGTACCAATAATACCGCCAAAAATAAAAGACAATGCATGAATAAAATCCGGAATAAGCAAAAATACCCAATAATAAAGTCATCAACAAACCGCGACAAAAAGTCCCTTTATAATAGACTTTATAATAATGTATTTTTTCTGATAACTTCCTGTCGGCTTACATTATATAGAACTTATCTTGTTTCAACGGCCTCTCAATGGAAAGCTTAGACAAAGATAACTACAATAAAAGCGCCTATCTTTCATTGCTTCAAGATAGGCGCTTCTCTTTTTATGTATCCGTCTGAAGCTTCCCTAACGCAACTTCAGACAAAAGGATTTACTTGCAGTTTCCAGCGCAACGGGGTTTGATCTGCTTGAAGAAATCATTGCCCTTGTTGTCTACTAGGATGAATGCCGGGAAGTCTTCCACTTCGATCTTCCAGATAGCTTCCATACCCAGTTCCGGATATTCAACACATTCAATGCTCTTGATGTTGTTCTGTGCCAGGATAGCAGCCGGACCACCGATAGAACCCAGGTAGAAACCTCCATGCTTCTTACAAGCATCAGTTACAGCCTGGCTGCGGTTACCCTTCGCCAGCATGATCATACTTCCTCCGTGGCTCTGGAACAGATCAACGTACGGGTCCATACGTCCGGCAGTAGTCGGACCCATAGAACCGCAAGCCATTCCCTGCGGAGTCTTGGCAGGACCAGCGTAATAAATCGGATGATCCTTGATATACTGAGGCAGATCTTCACCACGATCCAGACGTTCTTTCAGTTTGGCGTGTGCAATGTCACGGCCTACGATAATTGTACCGTTCAGAGACAGACGGGTTGCTACCGGATATTTATCCAGTTCAGCCAGGATTTCCGGCATCGGACGGTTCAGGTCAATCTTCACTGCATTGCCTTCACCAGCCTGACGGAGTTCTTCCGGAATCAGTTCGCCCGGATTTGAGTCCAGCTTTTCAATCCAGATACCGTCTTTATTGATCTTACAGCGGATGTTACGGTCAGCAGAGCAGGAAACGCCCAGACCCACCGGACAAGAAGCACCGTGACGAGGCAAACGGATGATGCGTACATCGTGAGCATAATATTTACCACCGAACTGTGCACCCAGACCGATACGGTGAGCTTCTTCAAGAACCTGTTTTTCCAACTCTACATCGCGGAATGCACGACCATATTCATTACCGGTAGTCGGCAGATTGTCATAGAAACGGGTAGAAGCCAGTTTCACGGTCAGCAGGTTCTTCTCAGCTGAAGTACCACCAATTACGAAAGCGATATGATAAGGAGGACAAGCTGCAGTACCCAGCGTCTTCATCTTTTCTACCAGGAACGGAACCAGTGTAGCCGGATTCAGGATTGCTTTGGTTTCCTGATACAGATATGTCTTGTTGGCAGAACCACCACCCTTTGTTACGCAAAGGAATTCATATTCCATACCCTGAGTTGCTTCGATATCGATCTGTGCAGGAAGGTTACAACGAGTGTTGACCTCTTCATACATGGTCAGCGGAGCGTTCTGAGAGTAACGCAGGTTTTCTTCGGTGTAAGTCTTGTAAACGCCCAGTGACAACGCTTCTTCATCGCAGTAACCGGTCCACACCTGCTGGCCTTTTTCACCGTGGATGATCGCAGTACCGGTATCCTGACAGAAAGGAAGAACGCCTTTAGCAGCCACTTCCGCATTGCGCAGGAAAGTCAGAGCCACATACTTATCGTTGTCGCTGGCTTCCGGATCGCTCAGGATCTTAGCAACCTGTTCGTTGTGAGAACGGCGCAACATGAAAGAAACATCGCGGAAAGCCGCATTAGCCATCGCAGTCAAACCTTCTTTTTCGATTTTCAGGATGGGTTTTCCTTCAAACTCGCTTACCGATACATAATCTTTTGTAAGCAAATAGTATTCAGTTGTATCCTTGCCATGTTCAAACATCGGCTGATACTTGAATTCGGGTGTTGCCATATTATTTTAAATTAATTGTTAGTTATTATGCAGACAAAGGTACAAAGTATTATCGAATTTTTTCCTTAATCAACGTGAAAAGTTTCACGGTCATTCATCCGAAGCACGAAGCAGATCTTTCTCAAGTACATCCACTCCGGGGAAGCCGACATAACGTCCCTGAAGCTTGCCGTCGTGACTGATAATGAGATAGCCCGGAATACCTGTAATACCGTATGACTGACACAGATATTTCCACTGCGCTTCCGAGAGACGGTAATGCACACCGTTCATCTTTTCCAGATCCTGTTTCCAGTTAGCCATCGGCGAAGAAGGTCCTGTCAGATAAATGAATACAATATCTTTGGATGCCAGCCGTTCTTTCAGCGGACGCATGGCCACCATGCTTCGCTTACAGGGGCCACACCACGTTGCCCAGAAGTCTATCAGCAGGGCTCTTCCCTTATGAGGCGCAATGATGCGGGGAAGAATATCGGCCCCTGCGACGGTTGTATCAAGTACGGCCACCACAGCTTCCTTCACCGATTCTGCCCGCGACAGTTCTGTCCGGAGTATATTTTCCTTAGTCTGAAGATACTCTCTGAGCGGAGCCGTACGGAGAGAAGCCAGTACTTTCCGGTCACCAGCTTCCAGAGGAAGACGCTGTTGTATCCGTCCGCACATCGGCTGAATGGTCTGCACATCGGCTTTCACTGCTTCTGAAGCCAGACATTGTTCCCAGCTCCGGACATATTCCTCCCATGCCCCCTCGGCCTTGTGATGTCCGTGCCGGCCCAGCATAGCGGCCATCTGTCCGTCAACCGATTCCCCGAGGCCATCAAACCATGCCACCGGTTCTTTACCGATACGACGATGTTGCAGGCGGGATGCCGACATACTCAGTGCCGGAAGATGGATATAAACGGTCAGTTCCTCGCCCGGAAGCAAAAACAGGGGAAGTTCTGCCTGATTCACTTTCAGCCGTGCCTTACAGGCTTTCACCAGATCAAGTTCCACATGGAAAGACCCGTCCTGACGCACTTTCACCGGAAGTTGCCAGTCTTCCGGAAACAGGCTGTCATTATAGTTCAGACTCATGTTCATCAGCATGCGTGTATCATATCCCAGCACATAGCCATTGAGTTTCACAGGCCCCATCTTCAGTTGCGGATCGGGCAGCTGTTCCTCAACAGGTTCTTCTTCCTCCAGGAAAGTGGGTACGTATACATACGGATCAGTCTCAGTGAGCTGAATACCCCAGATATTCCAGCCCGACTCCATTTCCACGAAATCAACTTCATGGATTCCCGACGGTACGGGAGCAAACGAAAGTATGACCTCCAGACGGCCCGATTCGGGGATAACCTCCGGTTCAGTCAGGCCGTCAATAGAAACCTTGTCTGCTTCACGCAAGGGGAAACGATACTGGGCGGTCTGCAAATAAGTCTTCGACGAAAGCACGGCAGGAGTTCCCGGCTGCCCATAAAACACTGCATCCACCTGAGTCTGTTCATCCGTCAGAGTGATCTTCCGGATTTCGATTTCCGAGGTGTTAGCCGTCACAAAAGCCGGACATTCCACTACTCGCTTGTGGCTGATTTCAGCCTGCAAGGAGAGACACAGCAGACAAGCCATGCAAATCATCCATAAACGTTTCATAGTCCTTCCAATTAGTTCAGCGTCATTCCGTCATTCTTCTTCGTAGTTCTGATAAAGGAAATCGTTGTAGGGATATTTCTGCACATGCAGTTCGCGTACCTTTTTATACAGAAGATCACGCAAATCTTCGATATTTGTCCGATTCCGGGCTGAGATGAAGATGCAGTTATCATTCATCTTGGCCATCCATGTCTTCATCAGTTCTTCCAGTGTTATATTCTCTTTGGTCTTGGGAGTCAGATCATCTTCTGCCTTTTCCACATAGGTATAGGCATCAATCTTGTTGAACACGATCATGGTCGGTTTTCCTCCAGCTCCCAGATCCGTAATCGTCTTGTCCACCACCTGTATCTGTTCTTCAAAGTCGGGATGGGAAATATCGACTACATGCACCAGCAAGTCTGCCTCACGCACTTCATCCAGAGTCGACTTGAACGAATCCACCAGGTCAGTAGGAAGTTTGCGGATAAAACCTACGGTGTCTGACAGCAGGAAAGGCAGGTTCTCAATAATCACCTTGCGTACGGTTGTATCCAGAGTGGCAAACAGCTTATTTTCTGCAAAGACATCACTCTTGGCCATCAGATTCATCAGCGTAGACTTTCCGACGTTGGTATAACCGACCAAAGCAACACGGATCATACGTCCGCGGTTCTTACGCTGCGTAGACTTCTGGGTATCGATATCAGCCAGACGCTGTTTCAACAAAGCCATACGGTTCAGGATGATACGGCGGTCCATTTCCAGCTGGGTTTCACCCGGACCACGCAGACCCACCGAACCTTTTCCACCGCCGGCACCAGAGCCACCTCCCTGACGTTCCAGGTGAGTCCACAAGCGCTGCAAGCGGGGAAGCATGTACTTATATTGCGCCAGTTCCACCTGTGTCTTGGCATTGGCAGTCTGCGCACGCATGGCAAAGATGTCCAGAATCAGCGACGTACGGTCTAGGATCTTTACCTTCAGTTCATTTTCAATATTACGGATCTGCTTGGCCGACAATTCATCATCGAAAATGACCATACCGATTTCATTCTCTTCTTCCTCAGCCTGCTGCTGGAGATATTCTCTGATTTCCTGCAGTTTTCCTTTACCCACATAAGTCACAGAATTAGGAGTATCCAGCTTCTGCGTGAAACGCTTCACCACCTCAGCTCCTGCCGTTTCAGCAAGAAACGCCAGTTCATCCAGGTATTCATTGGTCTTACGTTCATTCTGGGTCTGAGTAACCAGTCCCACCAATACAGCCTTCTCGGTCTGTGCTTCTGATATAACAAATTCTTTCATTCGATAAGCTTCTATTTCTAAACATCGCAAATATACGGAAAATTTTCCATTGAAATCATCTTCGGAAAGATTATAGAAAAACGGCAAAGCGAAAGGGACATGAACCGGAGCCGAACGGAGAATCCGACAGCATTATGCAAGGGATCTGATGACATCGGGCGAACAATCCGAATGCATCGGGCGGACAATCCTTCGGAATCGTCTGCCCGATTCTGTGTGTTCCACCTAGTGGAACTTTTTGTTTCTCTAGGTGAAACTTTTGTTTTGTGCTGGTGAAACTCAAGTTTCATGCTGAGAAAATATTGGAATCCTTCCGGGAAACAGGCAAGAACAAAGGGAGAAAGGAGGATGACTGAAAGGACACCGCCCCATCTTCACCAAAAAGAATACCGGAGACCGAATACAAAAAACCCCGGTCATCGCTATTCAATGACCGGGTTTCTTTATTCAGAGGCAAAAGGAAAAGCCTTCTGCCTTTTCTGTTTCAGTGTCTATTAATAAGCAGGGTTCTGAACCATGTTCGGGTTTGCATTCATTTCTGATGCAGGGATCAACGGAAGAGCCTTCTTCGAGTTGCGGTCGAAGCTCTTGGCTTCTTCTGTCAATACATCATGCCATCCCTGATCAGCATCTGAAGTGTAACGAACGATAGTTTCACCACGTCTCATTGCATCGAAGTAACGCTGTCCTTCACCAACGAGTTCCTTACGGCGCTCTGTATAGATACGATCCAGTGTAACATTGGCAGCAGTTACCTGCTTGGAAGCATCAGTTGTACGGTTACTGATAATGTCATTCAGCAAGCTGGCAGCCTTGTTAAGGTCACCTGCCTGGAATGCAGCTTCAGCAGCTGACAGATAAACTTCAGACAGACGCAATACCGGAACATCAGCATAACGAGGATCTCCAGCAACAGCCGGCATCTTGTTGATATATACTTTGTTTCCGGCATATGGTGATTCAGGATCCAGCGGCTCAAGAAGGATGTTGTTTCTTACATCCTGAGGATCAGAAGTCAGCATATCAGAGAATGCCTTTGTAACAACAACATCACCATATCCGACACCTGCTACATCTGAGTACAGATAAGCGATACCTTCACGGTCTGTCCAGTCTGTTGTATCATCGATCACCAGTTCAAACAGGATTTCCTTAGCGTGAGAAGCACTTCCTTCAGACCATGCACTTGCATATTCAGAAGTGTTCCACAAAGAATAAGGAGCATTGTTGATGATGTCTTCGGCAACAGCCAGAGCATTGTTCCAGTCGCCCTTGGTCATATATACACGTACCTGCAAAGCTTTTGCAGCCCAAACGTTGATATAACCTTTGCTGTCTTCATCATTAGTAGTCATCAGAGCGCCAGAAGAAATAGCGTCATTCAGGTCTTTTTCAATCGCTGCATAACATTCAGCAACAGTATTACGAGCCGGTTTTTCGCTGGCTTCAATAGGAGAAGTAACGACAGGCACACCCAATGATGCTCCCTGATCCATCGTATAGGGCTTACCGTAAACACGAGTCAGATCGAACAAAGCCATTGCACGGAGCACTTTTGCTTCTGCAGTGTACTGTGCAATTTCAGCCTGTGCCTCCTCTGCATCTGTAAGTTTACCGCTTTCAGCAGCCTCAATCACACGGTTTGCACGTGCAATTACTACATACGGAGTCTGCCAGATAGAAGAAGAAGATCCGAAATCGTCAGCAGTAGAATAGTTCATATAATAGTAGAACTGAGCACGTCCACTACCACTGTTGAATTCATACTGGATATCTTCACCTCTAACGTCTCCGTATACAAACATCAGTCGGCCATAGTAGTCAACCAATTTGCTGTTTCCTTTTACTGCAGCATAAAGTCCAGTTCTCACATTTGCAAGGTCTGAGCTTGTCTGGATAGCTGTTTCCGCATCAATACCATCAGCCGGAGTCTGATCCAACCAGTTGTTGACGCAAGATGACAGGCTGGCGGTCATTGCCACACCAAGCGTAGCTGTAAATATATGTCTAAATATTCTCATTTGTCTTAATTCTTAACGTTAAAAAGTCAATTCAATACCGAAAGTAAAGGTTCTCAGAGCCGGAGTTTCGAATGTACATACACCACTTACCGGCATTTCCGGATCTACGGTCAGTCCTTTAGACTTCCAAGTCAGCAGATTTGAACCAGAGAAGTAGATACGTGCATTGCTCATACCAATCTTGTTTGACCAGCTTTGAGGCATACGAACACCGAAGGTCAGGTTCTTCAAACGCAGATAGTCAGTAGACATCAACCAACGTGAAGACATGGACTGAGAATTGTTACCATACTGGAATGCAGGCAATTTAGCTGAAGTATCGCCCGGGCCTGTCCACATATCTTCCAGTGTGTAGTAAGCAGGAACAGCACCGTTATACAGGTAAGTACCACCATCGCTGTGCTGCCATGTAGCATAGTCAAATGCATCTCCACCCAGAGAGTAAGTGAAAGTGAAGCCTAGATCGAACCATTTCCATTTCAGGTTGTTGGTCAAACCACCTTCCACCTTCGCATCGTGTTTACCTACGATTGTCTTGTTAGCTTCAGAAACATTGGTAGTAGTCTGACGTGCATCAGCAGTACCGTCGTTCTTATAGAACAATTCTTTACCAGTCTGCGGATCTACACCTGCGTATTCATACAGATAGTAAGAATAGTAAGCTTCACCGATACGGTGGATCAGCGGTCCGGAAACGATTTCATTCTGTTCACCATTCAGAGTAACCAGTTCGTTGGTGTTATGACCGATATTCAAAGAAGTAGTCCATGAGAAATCATCAGTCTGGAAGTTTGTAGTCTGGATAGTTACTTCCACACCACTGTTCTTCAAAGCACCTACGTTCACCGGCATATAGTAACCATAGCTTGAATCATAGTAACCACCTACCTGAGAAACCGGAAGGTCGTAGATCAAGTCGCTGGTCTTGCGCTGATAGTAATCGAATGTCAAAGCGAAACGGTTCAGGAAAGTCAAGTCCAATCCGACGTTGAAGGTCTTGTTCTTTTCCCATTTCAGATCAGGATTAGCAATACCGATAATACCCATACCTGAAATACCGTTATACTTCTGTCCGTATTTGTACAGGTTCATATAACCATAATATACAGAAGGCTGAGTACCATTCACACCATAAGACAGACGCAGTTTACCGTCAGTCAGAACTTCTTTGGTTGATTCCATGAAGTTTTCATGAGTAAATCTCCATGCACCAGATACCGACCAGAAGCTACCCCAACGATTATCTCTAGCCAGACGAGAGCTACCATCTGTACGATAGCTTGCGCTCAGGTAATACTTACCTCCGAAATCATAGTTCACACGACCCAGAAAAGAAGTCAGACGATAAGCCTGATAACTACTTTCAGCTGAAGTTGAACCTGCATTAACAAATTCATACAAATCACCCGGATAATCCTGTCCTGAAAGATAGTTGTATGCATATTTATTATCTTCTGTTTCAAAGCCAAGCAATGCATCAACATTGTGTTCACCGAAAGCCTTGTTGTAAGTCAACTGAGTCTGAGTGTTCAGCTGTTCATTCTTGCTAATAACACGCTGCATAACACCACCAGGACCACCGTTGTTTGAGAATCTATCCCACAATACATCGTTGGTATTGGTCATGTAGTCGTAAGAAATCTTTTCACTCAAGTTCAAGTTATCCCAAATGTTATAGGTAGCCTTAATTGTATTGAATGCCTTGATGATAGTAGCACGGTCAGAACTGTGCTGGAATTCATACAAGGGATTCACACCAAACATACCACAACCACTATTCAAAGAGCCATCTTCATTGTACGGAGTAGAAGAAGGACTCTGGAAGAATGCATAGTTGGCAACAGCGCCATCATAAGAAGTACCTTCATTGGTCTTCTTCTGAATCATCTTAGAGAACTGGCTAGTTACCTGAACAGTCAGTTTCTTGAAAGTATGAGTCAAGTTTGCATTTCCCGTGAAACGTTCCAGACCCTGGTTCTGAATGATACCATCCTGTTTAGTATAAGACAAAGATGAGTAGAACTGGGTATTCTGTCCACCACCAGATACACTCACCTGATAGTTCTGATGACCACCAGTCTTGAACAATTCATCTTTCCAGTCAGTCCATCCGGTAACAGGTTTTGCAGCAAAAGCATCAATTTTCGAATCTGCGAATGCAGCAGCTTCAGCTTCAGATACACCCTGGCCATACAAACCATAATTTTTCAAACCTGCCCACAACAGTTCGCGACGTTCGTCACCGCTCAACTGCGGACGATAGTTGATAGCCATGTTTGAGAAACCCCAGTCGCTACGGAAGTTTACTTTAGTCTTACCCTGGCTACCGCTCTTTGTAGTAATAACGATCACACCGTTAGCAGCACGCGAACCGTAGAGTGAAGCAGCTGCGGCATCCTTAATTACGGTGATAGATTCGATATCGTTGGTATTCAAAGTAGCCAAAATGTTTGTACCAGCATCACTGTAAGTGAACTCGCTGACGTTACCACTGGTTACCGGAGTGTACCGTCAATGACGTAAAGGGGATCATTACCTGCATTGATAGAACCCATACCACGGATTCGGATACTGCTTACAGCACCCGGGTTACTGGAAGACGAGCTGAGTGATACCCCCGGTACACTACCAGACAATTTTTCTTCAACTGAGATTACAGGCACATTTTCCAAGTTACCAGTATTTACAGTTGAAGCGGCACCTGTAAACGACGCTTTCTTAAAATTACCATAACCAGTTACCACTACTTCATCAAGTATTTCTGAATCGGGATGAAGTACTACGACAACATGAGGCTTAACAGCCACTTCCTGCTGTTTCATTCCAACGAATGAAATAAGCAAAGTTTCCGCCGAACTTGGCACATTAGGCAATGTAAATTTTCCATCCAGGTCAGTAACGGTACCGATTGTAGTACCCTTAACCATGATAGATGCGCCTACTACAGGTAACCCGTCTTCTTCTGAAGTGACAACACCTGTCACCTTCGAAGTTTGAGCGTTTACCAGACCGATACCTATCAACAGGCAGGTCAATAACAGCATCAATTTTCTTCTCATAAAAATCTCTCTTAAAGTTTAACCTTACATTAATAAAATTTCATTCACTCTAACAAAATGCAAAATTAGTAATAAAAAGCGAAGAAGTACTATTTTTCTAGTATTTTCTGTCATAAAACGTACTTTTTAACACTTTTAGATAAGAAAATGATGTATAAATACAACTTTTATACACCTATTGAATGCATTTATGTCAGATTATTTAAGTAAACATACTCTAACAGGCAACAAAAGAATATAAAAAGCAAGATTCAAACGAGTCCTAAAGGAAAGAGGCATATTTTGTGATAGTTCATCAATAAAACATGAAATATAGAAAGTTTTATTAACTACAAAGCCCTATGAAGAAGATTAATTACCGTTTAGTTTACAATCGTAAAAAGAGTTTAAATAACGAAGGAAAAGCTCTGGTGCAAGTAGAGGCTTATCTGGAAAGCAAAAAGATCTATTTTTCCACACACATCTATCTTTACCCGGAACAATGGGACACCAGACATGCAATTATCATCAAACATCCGCAGGAGGAAGAACTGAACCGGATGTTACAAGAATTTATGCTCAAACTGCAATGGAAAGAACTGAAAGCATGGAAAGAAGGGAAAGATATTTCTTTATCTTTATTGAAAGATACCCCCTCACACTACAAACATCACCCTGCTGATTTTTTTGACTTTGGTGAACATTGGGTAGAAAATTCTTCCCGAAAAGAAAGTACCAAACACAATTTACAGACGACCCTGGCCTTATTGAAAGATTTTAAAAGATCACTTACCTTTGAAGATTTCACATACAGTTTTCTCCAAGAATTTGAAACTTACTTACGGAAACGGCAATATACAATTAATACAATAGCCAAACACATGAAACACCTCAAGACCTTCATCAACGAAGCTATCAATCAAGATTTAATGGACAGCAGCAATTATCCTTTTCGTAAATACAAGATAAAAATGACAGAAAGCAAGCATACATTCCTCCGGCCTGAAGAGATTTCTTCTCTGGAAAACTTAAAATTACCCCTGAGATGGAGCCATCTGCAACATACTTTAGACGCGTTTTTATTTTGTTGTTATACAGGTTTAAGATATTCTGACTTTACACTTCTTTCATCAGACAATCTGATGAAAGATCAAAAACAGATCTGGCTGGTCTTTACTTCTGTGAAAACAGGAGTAGAAACACGATTACCTTTACGCCTGCTCTTTCAGGGAAAGGCTCTGCTTTTATTGAACAAATACAGAAAGAATCTTGATTTCTTTTTCAGACTGAAAAATAATTCTCTGGTCAATAAAGAATTGATCCGGATAGGAAAACTGGCACAAATCACCCAACATTTTTCCTTCCATTCTGCCAGACACACCAATGCGAGCCTGTTGATTTACCAAGGAGCCCAGATTACGACAGTACAGAAACTTTTAGGCCATCGAAGCATTAAAACGACACAAGGTTACAGCAATATCTTTTCTGACACAATTATTAAAGACCTGAAGCGATGCTGTTCGCATGAAAAAACGACCAAATGAAAGACGGTGTCCGCTATATATAATATAATAAGGTGTAACTTTTTCTGCTCGCAGCTGAAGAACCCGGTAAACAAGACACTACCGGATAGAGATTTTTACCCCTGTACTCTTTGGTTCATTTCTCCGCTAGAGAACGAAAAAGAGTACAGGAATAAAACGGACCTAGATTTAGTGATCAATAGCAAGACTCCTGTTTTCGGACAGTTTTCAAGTAGAAACAGAGGAACAGTTATAGCAGAGGATACCACATTATAACCGGCAAACAACGCGTCCAGACAATGAAACATTCCATTTTATACAAAAAATATAGTTCGGCGGAAACTTTAGTCATTTCATTCGTAGGAATGAAACAACAGGAAGTATCTGTCAAGCCTCATGTAATCGTGGTGCTTCATCCCGATGCTGAAGTTCTTGATGAAGTAATGGTGGTAGCCTATGGTACAGCTAAGAAGTCATCATTTACAGGATCTGCATCCAACATCGACAACAAGAAACTAGAACTTCGACCGATCACAAACGTGTCTAAAGGACTTGAAGGACAGACAACAGGTTTGCTGACAACATCCGGATCCGGCCAGCCTGGTGAATCCTCTAAAATTGTCATCCGTGGATATGGTTCCATCAATGCGTCACAAAATCCGCTGTACGTAGTGGACGGAATTCCTTATGACGGTGATCTTTCATCTATTAATCCGGCCGACATCGAGTCTATGACCGTATTGAAAGATGCCTCTGCAGGAGCATTGTATGGTGCACGTGGTGCCAATGGTGTTGTCATGATCAATACCAAACGTGGTAAAGAAGGTAAGACTTCTGTAACCTGGCGTTCCACTGTCGGATGGTCTTCAAGAGCTATTCCGGAATACGATATGGTAAATCAGAAAGATTTCGTGCAGCTTACTTATGAAGCTCTCCGTAACGGATATGTATTTACAAGCGGATACAACTGGGCTGATGCTGAAGCTCAGGCACGTGCCGACCTCAGCTCTACTTTGGGTGGCGAACTCTATAATCCGTTTAAGAACTACACATGGGATAATATTATTGATCCCGCAACAGGTCAAGTTCGTGCCGATGCTACATCTGCATGGAACGAAAGATGGATGGATGCTCTGCTCAACAACAATGCATTCCGTCACGAACATCAGTTAGGCTTGAATGGTGGTACAGAGAAGACCAAATATATGTTCTCTTTAGGCTACCTGAACGAAGATGGTATCTTGACCACAACCGGATTCCAGCGTTACAATGCACGTGCGAATGTAAACAGTCAGGTTACAGACTGGTTCAATGCATTTGTCAACACCTCTTTGTCTCACTCTGTTCAAAACTACAGTGACTATACAGGTGCTTCTACATCCAATGTATGGTATTCATCACAATTCGTATCCCCTCTGTTCCCATTGTACGTGAAGGATGCAGAAGGAAACAATGTATTGGATGAAAACGGAAATCCACAACTGGACTATGGAGAAAACGGTCGTCCGGGAAGTTACAACGATTATAACCCATTAGGAGGACTGGTCGATGATAAGGCTGAAATCAAAAACGATGTAGCCAGCATGCGTACAGGATTGACATTCGGTTCGGACAAAGACAGCTATGGAGTTCTCAAAGGCTTGAAATTCGCTGTAAACTTTGGTCTTGACTACCGCAGCCAGTCAAGCATGTCTTATATGAATATGTATCATGGAAACCAGGCAGCAGCTGGAGGTTTGCTTATCAAAGACAACAGCCGCATGCAGAGTTATACATTCAACCAGCTTTTGACCTGGAACCGCAACTTCGGTCTGCACGGATTTGATGTCATGCTGGGACATGAATTTTATGCATACAAATATGAATATCTGCAGGCAGGAAAGACCAACCTTGTTGATGGAATTCTGGAACTTCGCCCGGGTACAACATTGTATGCAGCCGATTCTTTCACCCACAACTACCGCATTGAATCATGGATGGGACGTTTCAACTATGATTTTGACGAAAAATATTATTTCTCTGCTTCCGTACGTCGTGATGGATCTTCACGTTTCTATAAGGACAACCGCTGGGGAACTTTCTGGTCAGTCGGAGGTAACTGGCGTATCTCTAAAGAAGCATTCCTTCAGGATGTAAAATGGATCAACAACCTTTCTGTCAAGCTCAGCTACGGTCAGCAGGGTAACGACAATATTCTAAATTCACTGGGAACAAGCGACTATTACTTGTGGCAAAGTTTGTATAGCCTTGAGTGGGCCAATGCAAACCAGATCGGTGGTTTCATCTCAACACTGGAAAACAAAAATGTTACCTGGGAAAAGAGCGGAAACATGAATGTCGGTGTCGAAGCACAATTATTCGACAATCGTGTAGCGATCAACGCTGAATATTATAACAAGAAAACCGTAGACATGCTATTGTCTTACCCGATGGCAACATCTACCGGATTCAACGGTTATAATGCCAACGTCGGCAACATGCGTAACAGCGGTTTTGAATTTGAACTGAGAGTTACTCCTGTCCGTACAGATGATTTCAACTGGGATATTACCTGGATGGGATCTACGGTTAAGAATAAAGTCCTGAAACTGACTGGAGAATCCGATGAAATCATCAGCGGTGTATTCAGTATCAAAGAAGGCATGCCGGTCAATACATTCTATATGGCCAAGTCTGCGGGAGTTGATCCTGCTACGGGAGCACAGCTTTACTGGGTATATGATACCGACGAAAACGGCAACCGTATCAATGAACGTATCAGCAGTGACTATGAAAAGGCCGCTACCAGCAAATACTATTTAGGAAGCCGTATTCCTGACCTGTATGGTAGTTTGGGAACAAGCCTGTCATGGAAAGGCCTCGACCTCTCTATCCTGACCACTTACTCTATCGGAGGAAAAGTTTATGATAGCCTTTATGCTGGTTCAATGAACAATACGTACTTCAACAACGCATGGAACACTCACGAATTACGCCGCTGGCAGAAGCCGGGAGATATCACGGATGTTCCCCGTGTAGAAGTTGGAGGTACGTACACAACAACTGACCGTTTCCTGATTGATGCGTCTTATTTCACCATCAAGAACATTACGTTGGGCTACAACCTGCCGAAAGCATGGATGAACAAAGCGCACCTGAACTCCGTACGTGTATTTGGTTCTGTTGATAACCTCGCTATATTCAGCCATTTGAAAGGTATGGATCCACAATACAACTTTGCAGGAGAAACAAACTACAGCTACTCACCCAACAAGACATTCTCATTTGGAGTTGAAGTTAATTTCTAATTGCTTAACAAACAAAGATTCGAAAATATGAAAAAGATATTCAAATATGCAATGGTCGGACTGTTAGGTTGTGTAACCCTGTCTTCCTGTCTGGAAAGTGCACTGGAAACCTCACCGACTGATTCTATGTCCGGAACAGGCTTGTTGGCAAATGCTAATGCTGCTCTGGTACCCTTGAACGGTATCTACCGTTCCATGTATGCTTCCTGGTCACCTAGTGCCAATACACACCAAAGTTTCGGTATCAGTTCTTATACACTGATGGCCGATCTTATGGGTGAAGACATGATTCAGGCAGCTCAGGGAAGCGGATGGTTCTGGTTTGACTGTCTCTACAACGTAAAATCCCGCTACACTTCTACAGCCTGGCGTTCCTATGACGTATGGAACTGCTACTATACCTGGATTTCAAACGCCAACTATATTCTGGCAGCTGAATCCACCATGGAAGGAGAAAAGGCAGATGTCAACTATGTAATCGGACAGGCTTATGCCATCCGTGCCTACTCATACTTCATGCTGGCTCAAACCTTTGCCCGCACATACAAAGGACATGAATCAGAGCCTTGCTGCCCGATCTATACGGAACCGACCGTAGCCGGAACACAAGGAAATCCGCGTTCAACCGTACAGGAAGTGTATGACCAGCTGAATTCCGATATTGACAAGGCTATCGAACTGTTGAACGGAACCGAACGGAAGCACATCAGCCACATTAACTATGCAACCGCATTGGGACTGAAAGCACGTATCGCATTGGTTATGGAAGACTGGAATACAGCAAAAGCTGCAGCCAAGGAAGCCATTACAGCGAGCCAGTGCACAGTGCTTCCTGTTGAAAACTTTGCCGGACTCAACAACAGCAGTGCCGCAAATGTCATGTGGGGAGCTGAAATCATTTCCGACCAGTCAACCATGTATGCAAGTTTCTTCTCACACATGGATGCCGACGGATCAGGATATGCCAACAGCGGTGCATACAAGGAAATCAGCAAAACACTTTACAACCAGATGAGTACAGCTGATACTCGCCGTGCATGGTGGGACCCGACAGATGAGCGCAACGGAGACTACGGCTACATGCAAAACAAGTTCCGTTTCTCGGACACACAGACTTGGACCGGTGATTATATCTGGATGCGTGTAGAAGAAATGTACCTGACTGCAGCCGAAGCTGAATGCCGTCTGGGAGAAGAAGCTGAAGCCATTAAAGACCTGACTTCTGTAATGAGCAAGCGTGTAGATGGCTACACTTGCAACAAGACAGGTGCTGCATTAGGCAAACTGACAACCGATGTAACAGGCTCTCTGCTGGAAGAAATCATCACTCAGCGCCGTATCGAATTATGGGGAGAGATCGGACGTATCTATGATATCCGCCGTCTGAAACAAGGATTTGTCCGCACGACCGAAATGGGATGGCCGGTAGCCACCTTGCTGACCAACCGCCCGAGTAACGATCCGGAAAGTTATATGTGGGTATTGACTATCCCTCAGACTGAGTTCGACGGTAATATTAACATGGATCCTATAAAAGACCAGAATCCGGTGGGAGATACTAAATAATCAAAAAACGAACGAATATGAAAATTAAAGGATATATACTTGGAATAAGTGTCGCCATGGCATCACTGCTGGTTTCTTCCTGCGACACGGACAACCTGACGGATGTTTACCAAAGCTCGACCATTGGAGCCACATTCATTACTGCTTCTCAATCCGTATCATTTCCCTCTTCCGGTTATGAAGGTTTTGATGTAGAAGTGGTACGTGCACAGACAGAAGCACCTGCAACCATCAAAGTGACCAGCGCTGTACTGCTGGATGCTGACGGAAATGCATTGCCTCTACCGTCTACCATTCAAGTTCCTTCTGAAGTAAATTTCGAAGCGGGAGAAGGACGCAGCTCTCTGCATGTTTCCGTAGGTGACATCACACCGGGAGAAACTTACCAGCTGGCTATCACTCTGGACGAGACTGTTGCTCCGGTTGATGCAACAATGACCAAGATCATTTCCATTTTCCGGGACTACACTTATACCTCACTGGGTACAGGTACCCTGAATTCAACTTTCTTTGAAGCTACAGGAACCGCAGAAATCCAGAAGGCAGACCAGACTACCTGGTACAAGGCTATCGGACTGTATGAAGAAGGTTATGACATCATCTTCAAGGTAGCACAGGATGGCAAAACCGTTACCGTTGACCAGCAGGCTGCAGCCAGCGATATCAGCGGATACGGCACCTTGTACGTGGCCGGAAGCGGAACGCTGGAAAACGGAGTCATTACCGTTGAACTGGAATTTACCGTAAGCGCCGGTTCCTTCGGCAGCTGTACGGAAGAACTGATTCTGCCTGCAGCCAACTGATCAGCCTCAACCTGATGAAATCCATAAAAAAATCCGGCCGGACCAATGTCCGAGCCGGATTTTTTATATATTCGATCTGCTGGAATTAATATCAGCGTACCTGAATAACCAGATAGCGGGATACACTCCAGAATTCTTTCGGATTAGTGATTTTCAGTGTCAGCTGGTTCTTGTCATCCTTCACCAGTTCATAAGAACCTGCCGGATGAGTAGTCAGCAGCTCTGCACGTTTGGAGTACAACTTGATTTCCTTGTCTGTACGGATATCAATCTGAGTGAAGTAATCCTTATTAAATTCGCTGTCCTTCAATACGTCACCTTTCTTCAGGATCTTCTGATCTTTCAGTTCTGACTTGGTACCGAATACAAACCAGGCTGCATTCAATGCCTTGTCCTGAGCTTCCACTGTCTTAGTCTTCGCATCATTTTCTGCATTCAGTTCATCTACATTCTTGTTCAAGGCAACAACAGCTTCATCAAGTTCTGCAATACGGATATTCTTTGAAGCCAGTTCAGCCTGCAATGTTTCAATCTGCTGTTGCTTGGCATTCAACTCAGCAGTCAGGTTCTTGATCGCTTTCTTCAACTGTGCAGACTGGTAATTGCTGTTCTGCAACTGCTTTTCCAGTTTGGCAATCTGTTCGCGGTTAGCCTTCAACTTCTCACTGATAAAGCGAATATCGTCTTTAATCTTATTGGACACAGACTGGCTTTCCATATTTCCCTGCAGGTCCACACGATTTTCAGCTTCATTAATTTCACGGAATCCTTCCTGAATTTCATTGAACGATCCCATAATTTCATCCAGCTCAGCATCACGGTTGGACAGTTCCAGCATCAAAGAATCATTCTGAGCCTTCAATGCATCTTTGCTCTGACCGGCATTGTCACATGCTGTCATCAATGCGGCAGCACATAACGCAAATAATGCAACTTTCTTCATAATCTTACAGTTTAGAGTTTATAATTTAGTTTTCTTTTCCTCCCAAAACGATGACGATCTCTCCGCGGGGTTCCGTTGCCGTGAAATGGACAACCACTTCCTGCAAAGTACCTCTCACACTTTCTTCGTGGATCTTGGAGATTTCCCGGCAGACAGAAACAGGGCGGTCAGCCCCGAATATTTCCATGAACTGTGTCAGTGTCTTGACCAGGCGGTAAGGTGACTCATAAAAAATCATCGTACGTGTTTCTTCAGCCAAAGCATTCAGACGTGTCATCCGGCCTTTCTTCTGCGGCAGGAATCCTTCAAAGCAGAAGCGTTCATCCGGCAATCCGGAAGAAACCAGCGCCGGAACAAAAGCGGTTGCACCGGGCAGACACTGCACTTCAATACCGTTTCTCACACATTCGCGAACAACAAGAAAGCCCGGATCGGAAATCCCCGGCGTACCGGCATCGGAGATCAGAGCTACGGTCTCACCGGCCTTAATCCGTTCGACGACACTTTCCACCGTTTTGTGTTCATTGAATTTGTGGTGCGACTGCATCGCATTCTTGATTTCAAAATGTTTCAGCAGAATCCCTGATGTCCGCGTATCTTCCGCCAGAATCAGGTCAGCTTCCTTCAACACCCGGATAGCCCGGAAAGTCATATCTTCCAGATTTCCTACCGGGGTAGGAACTACATACAATTTTCCCATATCATCATCTATATCTTTCTGAGCAAAGATAGAAAGTTTTTATATCCACCGATGTTTTTACTTTAAGATTTAACAGATGTTGTATATTTTCCGAAACTTCACTTCCAAATCTTTCTGAAAATCGTATCTTTGCAGGCAAAGATGTAATCTCAAAACAAAAATCAATACAAAAAATAAACTGCTTATGGTTGTTTTTTCAGAAGGCCACAAGGCTGAAACTTGCCGGAAAGGACGGATCGAAGTGATTTGCGGCTCTATGTTTTCAGGGAAAACCGAGGAACTGATACGCCGCCTTAAACGTGCCACCTTTGCACGGCAGCGTGTGGAAATATTCAAACCTTCCATTGATGTCCGATATTCAGAGGAAAAAGTGGTGTCACACGACAACAACTCCATTCCGTCTACTCCGGTTGACTCTTCGGCAAGCATCCTGCTTTTCACTTCCGAGATTGACGTGGCAGGCATCGATGAAGCCCAGTTCTTTGACGAAGGACTGACGGAAGTCTGCAACGAACTGGCCAATAACGGCATCCGTGTGATTGTGGCCGGACTCGACATGGATTATAAAGGAATTCCCTTCGGTCCCATCCCTTCCCTGTGTGCCATTGCAGACGAAGTGACCAAAGTACATGCCATCTGCGTAAAGTGCGGCGATCTGGCCTACGTTTCCCACCGTACAGTCCACAACGACAAACGGGTTTTGCTGGGGGAAAAAGAAGAATACGAACCCCTGTGCCGCAACTGCTACCGGAAAGCACTTGAAAAAGAAAGTTCCAAATAAAAGCCATTATGCTTCCCCAAAAGAAAATCACGTTCGACAGCTTCATCCGCGGAGTCCTGAGTGGAGCTGTCATTATTGCCATTCTGTACCTTCTGAACAGATTAAGCGGAGTGTTACTGCCTTTCTTCATCGCCTGGCTGATTGCTTACCTCACCTACCCCATGGTTGTATTCTATCAGAACCGGCTCCGCCTGCGAAGCCGCGTGCTGTCTATTCTGGCTGTCATGCTGACCCTGGTGGTATTGGGCGGCATTGCATTCTCCTTCTTCGTTCCTCCCATGATCGAAGAATGTGCCAAACTGAAAGAACTGATTGAAATCTATCTGATCGAAAACAGGAATCATGCTGCCATACCGGAAACCGTCAGCGAATTCATCCGCAAGAACATTGACTTTAACTGGCTGCAGAACAATATCACGACCGACAATATTGTAAGTGCCATACAAAAGCTTCTTCCCAAGGTATGGACCTTGCTTTCCACCTCCTACAACATCATTCTGGCCATATTCACCTTATTTATTATCATCCTCTACCTCTTTTTTATCCTGCTCGATTACGAACAGATTGCCAACGGATGGATCACACTTCTTCCTAAAAAGTATCAGGGGATGGCGCTTCGTCTCACCACGGACATCAAAACCAGCATGAACCGCTATTTCCGCGGACAGGCACTCGTGGCATTCTGCGTGGGTATCCTGTTCAGCATCGGATTCCTTATTATCGATTTTCCCCTGGCTATCGGACTGGGACTGTTCATCGGCCTGCTGAACATGGTTCCCTATCTGCAGATCATCGGATTTATTCCCACCATCCTGCTGGCCTTATTGAAAGCTGCCGATACCGGAGAAAGTTTCTGGTGGACACTGGGACTTGCACTTGTGGTCTTCGCAGTAGTACAGGCCATACAGGACATGATTCTCGTACCGAAAATCATGGGAAAGATTACCGGACTGAATCCTGCCATCATCCTGCTTTCGCTTTCCATCTGGGGATCCCTCATGGGAATGCTGGGAATGATTATAGCTCTTCCCGGCACCACATTATTGCTTTCCTACTACCAACGATACATCCGCAAAAAAGATCTGGCAGTTTTTCCGGAAGCAGAAAGCACTGACAATCAAGAGAAAGAAAGTAAATAAGCAAGATTTTCTGTAAAAAATCGTTCAAATATTTGGTAGTTTCCGACAAAGTACGTACCTTTGCACTCGCAATCAGGAAATGATAGCAAATAAGGATTGATTCAGTAGCTCAGCAGGTAGAGCACAACACTTTTAATGTTGGGGTCCTGGGTTCGAGCCCCAGCTGGATCACCAAAAGAAAAGCCAAAAGGCGACAATAAAAAGACAAGTCCTACAAAATCAATATTTTGTGGGACTTTTTTTATTACCTTTTGGCTACCCTAACCGCCACGAAAAAGTCACTGACAGACAAAAAATAGTGGCTTATTCGTACCCCTGACAAAATCTTCAAAAAAGGGGTACGATTTGACTGAAAATGGCGAAATGTTGTCGGGAATTGGCGACCCTGCATTTATCTCATTATGAGTTAATAAAAGTAGTTTTGTAACTTAAAACAATGAGGTATGAAATCAACATTTCGAGTATTGTTTTTCCTGAAACGGGACAAGGTAAAAAAGAACGGTAATATGCCTATTATGGCACGTATTACCATTGACGGAAAATTAGTCCAATTCAACACCAAACTTGAAGTTAATCCTAAGAACTGGTCTGCACAAACAGGAAAAGTAACTGGCAGAGGGTCAGAATTTACCCGCATGAATGAAATGCTGGATAGCATCAAGGCGACCTTACACAGACACTATCAAACCATTTTAGAACGGGATGGCTATGTAACAGCAGAGAAAGTACGCAACATTTTTTTAGGCAAGGAGGAAAAGGCTAAGACCCTCCTGCAAGTGTTCGCACAGCATAACGAACAATATGCGCTTAAAGTCGGGAAAACAGCCACGCAAAAAACATATACCCGTTATGAGCTTACCAAAAATCGCCTTGCAGAATATATCCACAATAAATATAATTTGGAAGATATTACCTTTCGGGAAATAAATGTCGTGTTCATCGAGGGCTTCTACCTGTTTATCCGAGAAAATTATCCGTGTACCCACAATACAGCCATGAAATTTATACAGCGGTTTAGGACTGTTGTTCTGTTTGCCCACAACTTGGGACTGATTACTTTTAATCCATTCGGGGCATATAAACTGAAATTTGAGTATGTAGAAAGAGATTTTCTTGAACAGGCAGAATTAGACCGCATCTATCAGAAAACCTTTGCTAGCAAGCGGCTGGAGCAGGTGCGTGATATGTTCATTTTTAGCTGTTATACTGGCTTGTCGTATGTGGATGTGTGCGAGTTGCGGGCAGAGAACATAAAGGTTTCCTTTGACGGCAACCTGTGGATAATCAAGAAAAGGCACAAGACAAACGTAACGTCCAATATCCGTCTGTTGGATATTCCAAAAGCCATCTTGCAGAAATATGACGGAAAATTGCCTGACGGCAAAATTCTCCCGATAATCAGCAACCAAAAGATGAACGATTACTTGAAAGAAATCGCAACGGTGTGCGGCATAAACAAGAAAATCACCTATCACGTTGCCCGCCATAGTTTTGCGACCCTCAGTATCAGTTACGGCGTACCCATTGAGAGCGTTTCCAAGATGTTGGGACACACAAACATCAGAACCACACAAATTTACGCTAAAATCATCGACACGAAACTGAGTGCCGACATGGATATGTTCGCCCAAAGGCTGAATGAAAGGAAAACAAGCGTTTAATCACAATAAAATCTTGAAGTTTATGGATTTGCAGGTCATTCAAAACAAAATTTTTGAAGTCAGGGGTTGCCGGGTGATGCTTGACTTCCATTTGGCAGAACTTTACCAAGTAGAGACACGAGCCTTGAAACAGGCGGTCAAACGCAACATCGGTCGTTTTCCATCCGACTTTATGTTTGTCCTCTCGAAAGAGGAAGCCAACTTATTGTTATCCATAGGGGTATCACAAAATGTGATACCCCCTGATTACAACTTTGGCGCAGCCTTGCCTATGGCTTTCACCGAACAGGGCGTAGCCATGCTTTCATCCGTATTGCGTAGCCAGACCGCCATCGAAGTGAATATTTCCATTATGCGGGCATTTGTCCTTATGCGTCAGATGGTCGCAGGGTATGAAGAACTGTTGAAACGCATTGAGGAACTGGAAGCCAGCACCGATGCGCAGTTCAACGACATCTATCAGGCATTGACGCAGCTTTTGAGCCAGTCCCAAGAGCAGAAGCAACGCCGTAGAATCGGATTCGTTACCTATGACAAATCGAAAACAAACAGGTAACGGTTTCGGTAACGGAATGCTGTTTAATATTCTGTATCTCAATAAGTAATTTTCATTTATCTAGCGGGCAGTACACCGGGCTACCCGCATTTTTTATATCCTTTTCCTCCGGTACATTCCCCGAAACGCCAACCGTGTATAGTATGCACGGCTATCTACTTTTTCAAAATAGTTAAAGTAGCATAATATTTCAACAAAAACGCTATTATTGAATTTAAAAGATGATTTTTGTGGGTCATAATGATATTATGAAATAAAAGAATTGTCTACCTTTGCAGTTAAAACACTCTCTTTTTTTAATTGATTTTTTCAGTACAAATTGTTATTTTAAAACAGGATATAATGAAAAGATTAAAAACTTTACTTGGATATTACATACCAACATTCTTTGAAATGCAAGTAGATTCAACGGACGATAATATGGTTATCTCCAAAATGTCTAACACTGATGCTACAATTTTATTTCATGAGTATGTCCACTTTTTGCAAGACTTTACTACATATTATGGGCTTAATAATTTATATGTTCAAAGTGAATATATACATAGTGTAGTAAATAGAATATATAAAAATGGAAAACAGTTCGTTGTTCCATTTAAGATAAACGACAATGATGATAACTTACTTCTTAACCAACAGATATGTAAATTGACAGCAGGAGATACAGAAGAAGCATCCGTTTATTCAATTAATGAAATAATGGAAATTACTGACGATCTGATAAAAAATCCGCATATCAATGATATACAAAGCATTGTATTGAATCCTAATGGTGATTTCCGTTCTTTTGGAGCCTTAGCAATTATGGAAAGTATGGCTTATATTATGGAACGATTATGTTCACCGACTGGTGTACAATACTCTCCTGATTATCCATATCGTGCAGCAGAACTTGTTGCTCAATACTATAATAAGGAATTTGGAAATGATTTATTTAAAGTTCTTGCATTGTGCGATGTGTCTCTTTTAAACTCCAATCCCGGAGTCTGTTTTATTAATATTGCAAAAAAAATAAGTAGTGGAGAACTGGTAATCAACAATGCAGAAGAATTATATGATTGGTACTATAACCAACCATGCAGTATTACCCATTCTTCTCCATTGATATTTAGGCAGGTATTTGAAAATCTATCAAGCCAAGTTTGCCAATTGTTGCATAGTTACATTCATGATATCCCGGAGCAAGACGCTTATCATGAATGGATAAATCATTTAATAAATTTCGCCAAAGATTGGAGAACTAATGACAAATACTTCTTACTAAAAATGGCAAGACAAGATGATTTGAAAAAAAATGACTGTTGGGGTTATACCATATCAAGGGTAGGAAGTCCGTTGATGAGAAATCGGCTTAATCATTATTTTAAATTACCTTACGAAGGTATGAAAGAAGGAGAAGATAATGTTGAAATTTTTAATGCCATCAAAGAAATATATAAACTATTTTCAGAAGGAAAGAAGGATTGCGAAATGTTAAAGTGGTGTTGTAATTCTCCCAAGTCTACGCCTAATGAATTATGTAAAATAGCCCCATGGAAAAAATGCAATGAAGATCCTTTATGCCCTTATGCTTTTTTGTGGAAGCATTGGAATCTGAAAACATATGAACCTATTTAAACATATTAGGGCATAAATAAAACAATATATTATCTTGCGGGTAGTCCACCGGGCTACCCGCTTTTTTATCTTCTTTTCCTCCGGCACATTCCCCGAAACGCCAGCGGTGCATGGCATCGCAGACTGTTTTTCGTGAAAAGAGCCTTTGGAAACCCGCACAAGAGTATCGGAAGGTGAACTCCCGACACACTTGTTTTTCCCGCCCGCATAGGCAATTCCCTAATGGACTGAATGGGGAACAAGAACTTTTCCCCTGTTTCCCAACCTGTAAATCTTCCTCATTAAGCAGTCCTCCAGCCGGGAGGTCGTTTTTATCATTTCAATAGGCAAAGGTAGTTACGTGTTTTTCACGGGTTTGCAAGGTCAAGCCTTTTCAGGTTTGGCGAAAAAATCTTCCCTGCGACATTCGTTGCGAGGTATTTTTTCCACAAAACCCTGCAAACTCTAAACACTGCCCTTTTAAGCCTATATGAAACGAAAACGACCGACCCGACCGGAAGACGCATAAAAAAAAAGTCGGATTTACGGGAAACAGGAAAAAAGTTCAGTGAAACTTCAACTCCCTCACCTCTCAAATCCGCATAAAATTAAAAACTTAAAAATCACAGGATATGGAAGCAGCAACATTATCGGAAGCAAGAGTTTATGTAGGCACTTATGGCAAGTACAACAACGGTTCATTGTTCGGGGCATGGCTTGACCTGTCAGACTATTCTGACAAAGAAGATTTTTACGAAGCCTGCCGGGTGCTTCACAAGGACGAGGAAGATGCGGAGTATATGTTTCAGGACTGGGAGAACGTACCGGAAAACCTAATCGGCGAAAGCTGGATTTCCGAGAACTTCTTCACCTTGCGGGATGCGGTGGAAAAGTTGGGCGACACCGAACAGGAAGCCTTTTTCGTGTGGTGCAACTACAAAAGCCATGATTTGAGCGAGGAAGATACGGACGACCTTGTACGGGACTTTCAGAACGAATATCAGGGACAATATGACGATGAAGAAGATTTCGCCTACCAAATCGTGGAAGAATGTTACGACCTGCCGGAGTTCGCAAAAAACTATTTCGACTACAAACAGTTTGCCCGTGATTTGTTCATGTGCGACTACTGGTTTGATGACGGGTTTGTATTCCGGGCGGCTTAAACGACCATTCGGGCGGGGTTAAAAGCCCTGCCCGCATAAACAGAGAAACGATGAAACGGAAAAGCATTTATAAAATCATACTGCGGGGGTTATTGTTCTGTCTTGTGTGGCGGCTCGCCTGCACAGCCGGAGCAATCACGGCGGTAACGGCATATCTTGTATTTCGTGCCGCCTGTTTCCTGCTCCGGGTCTGCCTGTCGGCGTTTTATGCGTTGTGCGTGGCTCTGCTTTTCCTGCTGTTGCTTTCCCTATTGAGTATATAACGAATAAAAAACAGAATATCATGCAATCATTGAACAGAAACGGGGTAAGCATCACCCAAGCACCGGGAGAGGAAAAGTTTGTAAAATACCGTCCGGTCGCATTCAAGGGACGGATATTTTACCAGTACGACTACCGCCACACGGACGGGGAACTGTTTTCCACAGTGGCTAAAACGCTGGCAGAGTGCCGCCACAGGCGGGATAAATGGATAGAAAAGAAAAAACAGGGTAATAACAGATAAATTTTAAGGGTATGAAAACGACAGAAGTAAACAAGAACCTAATCGGCAGACGTTGCGAGTGTATTTTTACGGGCATGATGGTAACGGGCGTTATTGAGGACATCGAGGAAAACAAGTATTCTGTAAACGTGAAAGTGCATTTCGATAAGCCGCAGCAGTGGGGCGATGATTTGTACACGGAAGATTGGGCATGGGGACGCAAGACGGACGAGTTCGGCACGCTGCACCATTTGCGACTGTTGGCAGACGAACCGGACTTTCAGACGATGACAGTAGTTTTCGGTGAGCCTATCAGCCAGATAGACCGCAGCGTTTTTGAAGATGTTTCCAATTGGGGTGTTTCTTCTTTGCAAGGTTGGATAAACAGCTATGAAAATGTCAGGTTTGTAGCCATAAACGACCATACGGCGGTCATAACGGGAGAATACAACTTTGAACAGGTAAAGGTGTGGTTAGAGAAAAATATACCCATACAGAGCCTTAAAATCAGTTGATACAAAGGCGGCAGAAATGCCGCCGCTACTTTCTTTCATGAGTGCCGGAAAATAAAGTAGCCAAAGAAACCGTTGTAATCCAAAATTTATTTTATATTATTGCATTTATAGTCATTATTTCAGAAATCGTCAAAACTGACAATCTCCATATCGTCAGATAAAATTTCACTAAATCCAGCATCTACAATTAAAGACATTTTCAATTTAACTAATGCAGTATCTGAAGCAGCCATGTAATGTTTATTCCAATCGTTATCCCAAATGGTTGGTAATTCGTCTTCATCCATGCATATTGCATCGGATTTAAATATATAAAAGTCAAACTCACACTCTACATCAATGGTTAATTCAACGAGTATCTCTGCTTCTGAAATTTGGCGTACATCTATAACTTTAAAAACTGCCTCTTCAATACCAACAACTGATGGATTTTCAAATTCTTGTCTAAATGGACTATCCTCGTAATCAAATTGACGGTGTAATAAGAATTTTTCTATCCGATTTTCTACTTCAATGTCCAAATTTATCCTATTATATTGTTTCCCCGTATTTAATTCGTCAAGTATATCATTTAAAATTTCCTGCTTTGGTTTAATATATTCTTTAACAAATACATCTATATCTTCGACAACTTTTACATAATTCTCATCTATTCCATTATCTATCAAATCATTCTTCAAGTCAGGATGCAGAATTCTGTCTTCACAAAAATCTTTATGATTTTTGTTTACGAAAATTATTTTAGGCATATCAAATAAAGAGGTAGTTTTATCGCATATGCTTTTTACGCTTTCCCATATTAGGGCATCTCGATAACCTTTACCACTTTCTTGGAATGGCTTTTTTCGGGCTAAATCACGCTTTACCAATTCTTGATGAGAAGTAGATGGATATGGTATTATTTTTATATCCAACTTTCGTAATTGATTTTTAAATAGTACAGCATACTCATTGGCTTCTTTAGCTATAAATTCATCTGAAATAGAACTACTCCCAATATCTTTACCTGTAAGCCTTTTGAAATCAGAAATATTTTTATCTATTTTAGATTTACACTCTTGAAGTTTTTCACGATATTTATTGATTGATTCATCAACAACAATTGCAGGGATATAGACTGAATCACCTGTGGATTTAACAGATTCGCATAGACCGTTGATTTTTGCACCTTTTAGATGAAAATCACTAAAAATAATATTTGTATCCAGTACAACTTTCATATTTACAGATATTTGGGTGTAAATTTAATTACAAAAAAAACACCCGACAATAAAATACCGGGTGTTTATTAACATATTCATCTAAAAAGATTTATTCATCCTTGCTGTTGTCATTATTAAATGATAGTGTAAGTTGCTGCATCTGCCCGAAACTGTCGATGATATAGATGTCAATCGTCTGCTGGTCGGTCGATGCCGATGTGTAGTAGAGCCGGAACGTTTCTTTCTCCAGCGGGTACAGGTCATTGGGCAGGAACACCGTACCGTTATCCATTTCCAGCTTTCCTTTGCCGTCAGGCTGGAAATAGCGTATCTGGTAGGTCGTAGGCTGGTAGTCGCCGCCACGCACCAGTTGGCAGCGTATTTCGGCTGTTTCGCCCACTTTCAGTTTCTTGGGTACGGGTAGCGTTTCCACCGTGAACGGGTAAGCCTGCTGAATGTCCAAGCTGTCATTACAGGCGGTTACAAGCACGAGGGCGGCCACGATGTAGCAGCCCACGATGATTTTATACATTACATTCTTCATATACATTATTATATAGCGGTCAGTTGATAATGAATTTCAGTCCCATGCCTACCTGCGTGTGGAACTTGCCGATGTCCGAACCGAACAGCATACGTTCCCTCGCATTGACGAGCAGCACCACCCGGTCGGTCAGGTAGGTTTCCAGTTCCAGCGTGAGCGCACCGCCGTAGATGAAACAGTCCTTGTCCAGCAGCGTAGCCCCGTCCGGCAGCAGCTTGTCGCCCCGGTTGCTGGTTTCATACCCGGCAAGAGCCGACAGCCCCAGCGAGAGGAAAAAGGTCCTTCGCCTGTCCGAAAGGAATTTCAGGTAATAGCCGCCCTCCGCCGTGAACTGTTCTACCGGAATGCGCATATCCTTGTAGTCATACTTCTTATGCAGGTATTCCCCGCCAATCACCCAGCGGTTGGCGTTCTTGGTATAGACGCTGTATGCCGCCCCGAAATGGCAGGCAAAATCCGTGTCGGAGTTCCAATGTACCCCGTCCGCCATGCCCACCGTTACCAGCAAGGCTTTCATGCCCGGAAGGTATCTTTGCGCGTGTGCCTGGTTCAAATGCAGGCACAGCGCAAAGAGTGTCATTATAAAGATGTGTTTCTTCATTCCCTACTTTATTTTCAGTTCGTTTATCAATTCGGCGTTCACGATGTCGGCATTCTCCACCCGTATGGTCTGATGCCGACCGCCGTTCTTCTCGTAAAGCTCCACCAGCAGCAGCTTGTCGTCCGGGATGGTGAACTTCGGCAGGGCGTACACCGTCCGTACGGTGCTTTTCCCGGCAATCTCTATCACCTCGTTGTAGCTGCGTACCGCATCCAGTACCGTTTCCTGAATAGCCGTGCGTTTGGGCACTTTCTTATCGACAATCTTAAACTTGATGAAGTCCGTATCGAAAGGCACGTTGGAACTGTTCTTCGTCTGCGTATGCACGTAAAGCATCCCGTTATAAGTGTAAATCCCCTTGATTAAGAACTGTATGCCGAAACGCTTGCTGCCCAAGTGTCGCACTTTACGGTCATTGTTCTTGTAGATGCTCTGCATTATCAGTTTTACCAGCAGCGGGCTTTCATTTCCCAGTTCCCGGAAATAGATGTTCATGCGGGTATGCGAAAAGTCGGACGTATCTTCATTTTCCAAGAAGTCCTTCATTTCGATGTTGAGCATTTCCGGCTCACGGGCATACTTGGCGTTGAATGAATAGAAGCTGCCGTCCTCGCAGATGACGGAGAAGTTCGTTTCTCCCGGAAAGCCCTCTGTCGTGGCTTTCACCCTGATTACGTTTTCCGTACCGTCAGCCTTGCCCGCTATGATGTGGTTGCTCCCCAAATCTACATAGCGGACGGCGGAGGGGAAAATGATATGCACCGTTTTGGCGAAAGTCACTTCCACGCCGTAGGGCGTTACCATTTGTCGGTAAGGCAGCTTTCGGGTGATACCCCGGTACAAGTCGTTGCCTGCCGCATACTTCACCGTGTCGGTTTCCTGTGCGTTTGCCGCACACACGCCCAGCAGGAGGGCGCACATTACAAAAATCTGTTTCATCGTTAATTGGAAATTTTAGTGGTTTGTCAAATGATTATTGCTGTTTGGCGTAAAGCATCACCCTGTACCCGGCTTTCAGCTTCACTTTCACGGTTCGGAACTTCTTGGCAAGGTAGCCGGACGCACCCTGCATCAGCCCCCTTGTAACGTCCATCGCCACCTGTTGCCCGGCGTTCTGCGTAAAGGAAATGCTTGTACCCAGCCCGCTGCCGATATTCGCCATCGCCTCGTTGAACGCTTCCTGCTCCATCGAGGACGGGACGGAAAGCCCCTTTTGCCCGTCCGTGTCGAACACGGCGAGTTCCACCGGGATGATGTTTCCCGCATACTCTATCGAGGACACCAGTATGTCGAGACGTTCGCCCTGTACCTTTGCCGTACCCGCCACAAGGGTATTCTTCGGGATGACGATGCTGCCCGCCTGCATGGGTTCAAGCAGACGGAGTTTTACCGCCTGCCCGTCCGTCAGCGTCTGGTCTTGATGGATGCAGGCGGCTATCGTGTTCCTGCCCATTGCGTAACCCGTTCCTACCGCCGTGTTGAAGCCGTAGTTGCGTGGCTGGCTGTAAGCACGGATAAAATCGGCATCGCTCATGGGCTGTTGCAGCCCTGAAACGGCGTTGTCCCGTACTGCCTGCACGGACACCGCTTCCGGCTTCTTTTCGATGTCGCCCACGACTGGCACTTGTGCCGCCTGCCTGTCGCCGCCTGCATATTTGGCGGCAAGCTCGTATGACTTTTCCAATAGAGCCATCTGTTCGTCAGCGGTGGGCGTGGCTTCCCGCTGTCGTTCCAGCTTTTCGGTCAGTTCCGCCACCTGCCGTTTCAAGTCCTCTTTTTCCCTCTCCTCCGGGGGCGTTTCATAGAACGTGCTCAACTGGCGGTTGATGTCCCGGTAGGCGGTCGCCGAGGAAGAAGCGCCGCCGCCCCGCACGGGCTTCGGATCTTCTTCCGGCATCAGTCCGGCTTCCGCCTGCGGTTCTTCGGTTTCATCGTCCCCTATGAAACCGAAGTCCTGAAGGGATTGTATCCTGTCCTGCCGTTTCCGGCTCATCATCGCCTGCTCGTAGGCGGTCTGCTTGTCCGCTATAATCCCGTCCTCTGCGGGCAGCGGGATGTCGGCATTGAAACCGCCCACGCTTTCCGTTTCCGATTTCTCCTTGCCGGAGGGGGCGAATATCAGGTACATGCACCCTGCAAAGGCGAGGAACATCAGCGGGAAGACTATCATTTTCCTGCGCCGATGCACCTCTTTCGGGGAAAGTTCCCGTTTGGGCTTCTTCTCCTTTTCGGGCTGTCTGCCCGGTTCATTTTTCTGTACTTCTTCCATATTCAGGTCTGTTTGTTAAATTGATACTGTCGTTACCATGCAGCGGGAACTGCCGGATGTGTTCGATTTGCAGCCTTTGCCCGTCCCGTTTCCCGATGTTGTAAATGGACGAAACGGTGATATAGAGGGACAAGCCGCCGAACAGGGCGGACATCACGAGGATGACCGCCAGCCGCTTGCCCGGCGTGATACGCCCGCACAGGCGGCGCAGGCGCTCATCCGCCCAGTCCCGCACCGTTTCAATGTAATTTCGCTTCCTCTCCATAAGGCTATCGTTTAATGGTTTGCAAATCCCTGTTCTCGTCAATCGTGAACGCTTCCATGATGAAGCCGTGCGGGTTGTTGTCGCTCCGTGTGGCGTTCAGGAGCCTGCACGTGGTGACAAGGCTTCTGACCGTCAGGCTGCTTTCCCGGACAATAAGCTGCCGGGCATAGGTTCTCACCTTGTAGGGGTACTGGTTGAAGTCGCATTTCACGCTGTCAATCTCCACCGTCTGGTTGATGTTGCCCGAAATGATACGGTTGTAGTAGCCCTTTTCCGACAAGTCCTTGTAGTAGTTGAACGCACTCCTGTCGGCGAGGAACAGGGAGCGTTTGATGTTTCCCTCGATGGCGTCCTTGTCGGGCGAGAGCGTGAAAAAGAGTTCGTGGAAACGCTTCACGTGCGATTTCGCTTCAATCGGTCTGTTCTGCGCCATGTCCTGCGAGAGAGCCAGCATCAGGCTCTTGCCGTTGTCGAGGACGTATATCTTCTGCCGCTGCTTTTCGGCGAAGCTGTACGAGTTCCACACGGCAAAGCCCGTGACCAATGCGCACAGGCAGATGAATACCAGCGCAAAGAGCCGGATTTGCCGGAAACTCGTTTCGATGTTCGTCAATGACTTGAATTCCATATTCTAAAAATTGAAGTTGGTTATTTGAGAAGTTTTCCTGCAATCTTTCCGGTTGCCGCACCTGCCGCCGCACCCGTGAGTGCGCCCGCACGTGTCAGGTTGCGGTTGTATGCGGTTGTACCCCCGGCTGACACAATCCAGCCTGCCACTGTCGGAACGGTGAAGTAGCCCACGATGCCGATAATCATAAAGATTACATACACGGTACTGCTCCCGTCCGGTATGAAGTTCGGGTCGGAAAGCTGCTCGATGTCCTTCTGGAGCATCAGTGTCTGTATGCGTGCCAGCACGCTGCTGAACAAGTCCGACACGGGAAGCCACAGGTAAATCGAGATATAGCGTGAAATCCACTGGGTCAGCGTGCTTTGGAAACCGTCATAGACGGAAAGGGCGAACGCCAGCGGACCCAGTATCGAGAGCACTATCAGGAAGAACGTGCGCAGCGTGTCGATAATCAGCCCTGCCGCCTGAAAGAGTATTTCCAGCAGTTCCCTGAACCAGTCCCGGACGGATTTCTTGATGTTGTATGCCGTCCTGTCCATGTACATGCCCGTCATGGTAACCATGTCGGAGGGCGACCAGCCCAGTTCCTCCAGTTGCCTGTCAAATTCCTCGTCCGATGCGAGGTATGCCGTTTCCGGGCTTCGCATCAGGGCTTCGTACTCCAGCCTGTCTTTCTGTGCCCGGTACTCGTTCATGTCGAAGGTCTGCGTTTCCATAAGCTGGCTGCATCCTTTCACAATCGGCGACAGCACCGTGTTGATAGTCCCCAGCACGAACGTGGGGAAGAACATGATGCACAGCCCCAGCGCAAATGGGCGTAGAAGCGGGTACACGTCTATGGCTTCCGCCCGTGCGAGCGACTGCCATACCTTGGCGGCTACATAGAACAGCGCACCCAGCCCGGCTATCCCTTTGGCTACCCCCGTCATGTTGCCGCACAGGGGCATCATTTCGTCATACAGCACCCGCAGCACTTGGTGCAGGTTGTCAAAATCCACTGCTAACAACATAGGCATGTCCGTTTGATGTTACCAGTAGCGTTCATCCGCCGAGCCGTAGAGAGCCAGCACCCGGTCGGTGTCGTTCTTTTTCTTTGCCCGCAGGTAGGACACGGAAATGTTCTTGCGGGTGTAGTAGTTCACGAGATTGCGGTAGTTCATCAGGCTTCGGTAGGCATTGTCGATGATTGCCAGCCGTTCGGCATCCGTCAGCGACATGCCCGTGATGTTCACGACATTTTTCAAGTCCTGAAGCACGTCCGAACTCTCGTCCAGCAGCATGGCATAACCGGAGGATATGGTCGCCAGTTCGTCCGCCGTGAAATACGGGTCGGCGAGCATGATTTGGTAGTTCCTGACGTAGATTTCGGAGATTTCCGCCACCAGTTCGATGCTTTTCTTCACCTTGATACCGCCCTTGACGACATCATGCACGGATTTGAGCGCATCGTAATAGGCTTTCCCCTGCTGGAAAATCTTCTGCGTTTCCAGAAAGCCGTTCAGGGTGTTGGCTTTCGTTCCCGCCGTTTCCACAATCTGTTTGGCGGTGTTGATGATGCCCTGAGCCAAGTTGCCGGGGTCTGACACCACCCACTGGGCGGATGCCCTGCCCATGAAGCACAGGCATACCGCCATAAGAAGAATCGTTCTTTTCATCATTTTTTGTTTTTAGGATTTGTAACACGCCTGTATTCGCCGCCGGGCAGGAGCGTTATTCGGTCGTTCTTTTTGTCGTAGGTGAACTGTATGCCGAAGCCTGTTTCAATGAACAGGCAGCCGTTCCGCTCTGTCACCGGATAAGTAGTTTCCAGTACCCTGCCCCTGACATTCGCTTTACGGGTGATGGTGTATCTGCCGTCCGTTTCCGTGAGTGTGAAAGCCGGGTGCCCCCTGACGTGTACCCAGTCGCCCTGCATCCTTTCCAGTTCCTTGCTTTCACTGTCCTTGCAGCCAGCCAGCAGGCAGGCGGACAGCAGCGTGTAAATCAGGTTGTCCATTAATTTCATATCGTTTATTTTTAGGTGGTTGATAATCCGGAATTTCTTTTGCTCTCCGCAAGCCGTTTGACTGCCAGTTCAAGATTGCCGCCCAGCTTGTCGGCAAGAGCGAACAGTTCCGTTTTCTCGCTTTCTTCGGTCGTGTACGTGTAATATTCCTCCAGAGAAACTTCCGTTGCGTACACCGCCGACTGCGTGCCGCCCAGCGAGAAGAACACTTCCTTGTACTTCCGTCCGGGATGGTTCGCCATGTTGATGGACAATATTTGCGAACGTTCCTTGTCGGTCAGCCCCAAGAGGTTCTGTATGCTGTCGAACTTGTTGAGATATTTCCTTTGGTCTAACAGAATCTTGCAGTCCGAATTGTTGATGATGCTCTCTTTCACGATAGGCGAGGAAATAATATCCTCCACTTCCTGCGTTACCACAATCGCTTCCCCGAAATACTTTCGGACGGTTTTGTACAAATATTTTATGTAGTCCGCCATGTTCGCCGACGCTATCGCTTTCCACGCTTCTTCAATCAGGATTAATTTTCTTATTCCCTTCAATTTGCGCATCTTGTTTATAAAGGCTTCCATGATGATGATGGTCGTTATCGGGAACAGTATCTTGTGGTCTTTGATATTGTCCAGCTCGAAGACAATAAAGCGTTTGTGCAGCAAGTCCAGTTCCTTGTCGGAGTTGAGCAGGTAGTCATACTCGCCGCCCTTGTAATAGGGTTCAAGCACGTTCAGGAAGCCGTCAATGTCAAAGTCCTTTTCCCTGACATTCTTCCGTTCAAGCTGTCTGCGGTATTCGTCCCGGACAAACTCGTAGAACGTGTTGAAGCAGGGTGTTACCGACCTGTCGCCCGTGATACGTTCGATATAGGCACTTACCGCATTGGACAACGCCACTTCTTCCGACCGCTTCGGGGCTTCATCGTCCCGCTTCCACAGGGTGAGTATAAGGGTCTTGATACTCTCTTTCTTCTCGATGTCGAATACCCCGTCCTCGACATAGAACGGGTTGAACGCTATCGGGTTCTCGTTGGTGTAGGTGAAATAAATCCCGTCCTCGCCGTGCGTGCGGTTGTGGATAAGCTGGGACAGCCCCAAGTAACTGTTACCCGTATCGACCAGCAGCACGTGCGCACCCTGCTCGTAATACTGGCGCACCATGTGGTTGGTGAAGAAAGACTTCCCGCTGCCGCTCGGCCCAAGTATGAACTTGTTGCGGTTGGTCGTGATGCCTTTCTTCATGGGCAGGTCTGATATGTCGATGTGCAGCGGTCGCCCGCTTACCCTGTCCACCATTTTGATGCCGAAGGGCGAAAGCGAACTCTTGTAGTTCGTTTCTTCTACGAACAGGCAGAGAGCCTGCCCCAAGAACGTGTAGAAACTTTCTTCCGCCGGGAAGTCCCCCTCGTTGCCCGGTATGCCCGCCCAAAAGAGCGTGGGCGTATCGACCGTGTTGTGGCGTGGCTTGCATTCCATCAGGGCAAGCTGGCTTCCCACATCGTTGCGTATGCGTTTGAGTTCCTCCCGGTCATCGCTCCAAGCCATGACGTTGCAGTGGCAGCGCACGGAAACAAGCCCCTTGCTGTGCGCTTCGTTCAGGTACTCGTCTATCCATTCCTTGTTTATCTGGTTGGCACGGGAGTAGCGGGAAAGCGACTGCATGTTCCGGGCGGTCTGCTCGAACGTTTTCAGGTTTTCGGCATGGTCGTCTATGAAGATGTATTGGTTATAGACGTGGTTGCACGACAGCAGCACGCCCACCGGGGCGGCGAATGACAGGCGGCAGTCGCTCCGGTCGGTGGACAGCTTTTCAAACCGTGTGTCCGTACCGACCTTTTCCGGCAAATCTTCCACGTCCGAAAGCGTGTGCAGGCACAGTATGTCGTCCCCGACACGCATTTCTTCCGGGTAAAGCCCGATGTCTTTCAGGCAGGTGGTATCTGTCTGCGAGAGCGAGAAGTATTTCTCGATGATGCCAGCCTTTCCGTCCTGCCCGGTGATTTCCGGTGCCGCCAGCCGGGTAAGCGTGACAAACCCGCTGTCGTTCATGATCCTCTCAAACTGTCCGACCGCTTCGATGAATTTCATAGCCGTTTCTCTGTCCGCTATCTCCTGCGGAACAATCCTGCCCCGGCAGAGGGTGGAGAAGTCGCTCTGTCGGCGGCTTCTCTCCCTTGTCGTCTTTGTCAGGAACAGGTAACAGTAATGGTTCAGGAACGGGCGTTCATTGAAGTGCCGCTCAAAACTCCGGGACAGGAAACTGAGTTCGTCCTTTCCGGTGTCGGGCTGGTAGTTCTCCGTAATGAAGAAGTCCTGCTTGTGTACTATGGAATAGTCGGGCAGTACCTTGATTGCCTTGTACCATGCCGAATGTATGGCTTCATATTCGGCACTGGTGACGGTGAACAGTTCGGGCAGTTCCACCCGGAAAGCCACCGTTATGTCGGCATCCTTTGAAATGATGCAGCCGTTCTCCACCGCCAAAAGGGGAAATTTCCTTTCCAGCGTGGTAGCCTTTAACATATTCCTCATGGTCTTTCTTCCTTTCTTTTTTATAGGTGAATAATCTGGGTATCGCCTTTCGGCTGATGATGAAGCGGGGATGTCTTTTGCGGGCGGCAGCTTTCATCAGTCCGTGCGTGCCGTACTTGGCGTTGAGCCGGAACGTCTGCCATACGAGCAGCAGCGAAGCCGACACGATGAAACCGATACATAGCCACTGGTTCACGCCTGCCATGAACAGGACGATGAACACCACGAAGACAGCGAGCAAGCCGCCGCAAAAGATAAAGAGGTACTGGCTTTTCAGCCCCTTGAACTCCACCGGCTTCCCGATACCCCTGTTTACCGGATATTCAGACATAGCCGCCGTTTTATAGGAAGAACGAACGCAGGATAGTGGCGGCGACAATCAGGAAGATGCACGCCCCGAACCAGCTTGCGGCGGTCTTGCTGGTATCGGGGTCACCGCTTGAGAACTTGTTATACACTTTTACACCGCCAATCAAGCCGCAGACCGCCCCGATTGCGTACACCAGCTTTGTTCCGGGGTCGAAGTAGCTGGTTATCATGTTGGTGGCTTCGGTAATGCCCGCCTGTCCGTTACCTTGTGCGTAGGCACTTACCACAGCGGCAAGGAGAGCCGCCGACAAAAAGATTTTCTTTTTCATTGCGAATTGGATTTTAATGCCGGGACAGCGGGTGGATAGTCCGCTGCCGCACGGCGGATGAATAATTTGAAATTTTAGTGGTTGCGGCACGGATGCCGTCTGTTGGTGTCAGTATTGCCAATCAACCGTAATCACGTTGCTTCATATCGTTACTTGTTATGTTACAGATACTCGTTCATGTCGAACGCTTCGTATTCCCCGCTGGTATTGCCAGTTCCGGCGGGAGCAGCCGCAGCCAGTTCCGCTTCGTTGCGTCCCAGCAGTTCCGCCACCTTTGCCAGCCCGCCGTTGATGTTCTCCACTACCGCATCGTAGAGGTTCGTCCCCTCAATCCGAGCCAGCGTCACGGCGGCTTGCCGCTGTTCCGCTTCGGTGAAGTTGTCGGCGTTCGCCGTGCGTACCGCTTCGCCCAGTTCCTCAAAGCTCACGCCCGCAGCCCTGCCAGTATCATCGTCTCCGTCCATGTACCCGGATATTTCTTCGTCCTCGTAATCGGGTTCGTCATCCCCGTAGTCGGGCGTTTCGTCCGGTTGTCCGGCAGCTTGCGCCGCAAAAATAGTATCATTTTCAGCCGCTTGCGGGAGGTGTCCCGATTTGTCCTGCACTGTCCCGATTAGTCCACCCTTGTAGCGGCTCTCGCCTATCAGCGTGTAGCCGTCCGCCTGACTTTCGGGAACGGTTTTATCATTTGTTCCCTTTTCGGAACGCCTGTTGTCCGCATGGCGATACCACAGCCACAGGGCGATATAGTACACCAGAAGCCCGGTAAGTATGCAATAGGTTACCATAGTCAGACAGGCTTTTGGAAGTGGCTTTCGTACAAGGCGTTTATCTCGTCTTGGTACTGTTCGAAGTGCCGCAGCAGAATATTTTCCACGTAGCTGCTTACCGTCACCTTGCGCCCGCCTATCACCGTCACGATAC
>ENA-UONW01000192-UONW01000192.1-human-gut-metagenome-genome-assembly--contig:-CS52-NODE-192-length-99142-cov-17.501670_pt1 | contig 99142 bp, 70 predicted proteins | sample MGYA00242463_ERZ724010 | MGnify/ENA metagenome assembly ERZ724010 | reverse complement strand
GATATGGCCCATATCGTTGCATGATACGGGCTGTTTCGCAGCGCAACAATGAAGACATCGGATTGCCGGAAAATGCAAACCGCTGACTGACAACCGTTTGCACAACCCTCTCAAAATTCGCGAATTTGCGACCGAAGAGACTGTTGCCCGCAAATACGACGGCTATGAAGAGTTGAGGGAAAATATTTATGCATAAAAAATTGCATATCTGTATATTTATGCAATTCTGTCTTTGGTCCGCCCGACGTGGCGGAAGACCGTTCCGACATCGGACAGACCACGCAGCGGTATGCTCACCGTCACACGCCGTTACGGCTCCCGACACCACACCGTCTTATGCCAACCGCGTCGCGCCCGGGCTGCCGTTCATCTGCGGCTGCGCTTCAGACGCATCCTGCCGGTGAGCCCGAAGAGCAGCGCATATATCGCCAGGCCGCTCACAAGTCCGGCAATAGAGTCGATGGCATAGTGAGCCTGGATGTAAACCGTGGACAGACACAGCAGCACATAGAGCGGTGCCAGTACCACAAGAAGCACCTTGTTGCGACTGTGTGCAGCAAGCATCATCAGTATGGTTGCCACTCCCACGTGCGAGCTTGGGAACGCCGCAGTGGGCCGTTCGCCCGCAGCCTTGGCACTCTCCACCATTGCGTAGAACGTGCCGTCGGTGTATCCCGGCGTGGGAAGACACTCGCGGTGGGTGTTGAAATAATATTGTACGTCGGGGAATATGCCTGCCGTTACGTTGTCGATACCTATCGCCCTGTAGTAGAACGTCGGGCCGGTGACGGGCACGAATACGAACACCACATAATAGATGAAGAACGCGGCCATGATGATGAAGGCGCAACGCTCGAACTCTTCATAGCGACAGAAGAAATAGAAAAACACCACCAGTGCTATCATAGGATAATAGGAGGCGTAGCCAAGGCTCATCAGCTCGCTCACAACAGGCGAGGAGAAGGTGGCCGCAAAGACAAGTGCGGGCTGGAATCCGAACATCGACTGCTCCAGAGAAGCAAACACATGGTCGAGATTAGGAAACACCCGGTTGAGCTCATAAGTGTCCGGATACCACCAGGCAAGCAGCACTATCTGCGTGATGACGCGTGCGGCACGTGTCAGTCGGCACGGCACAAGCCGGTAAACCACCCACAGTGCCAATATGGTAGCCAGCACACGCATGCGTCCGAGCACCATTGCCTCGGGATTGACGCTCTTGGTGTAAGTGAACAACAACACCATAAGCGTGAGCACAGTGTATGCCACGACAGCCCACTCCACGGCCAGCAGACCGCGCACGGGCTTCTTCTCAATCTCGAAAAGTTTCTTTATGTAGTTCATTTCAGTGTCATAACCATTTGTTATCCTTATACCATGCCACCGTCTCCTTCACTCCGCGGTCAAGCTGATAATGCGGGTGATAGCCCAGTTCGTCGAATGCCGGCTCCACGTCGCAGCGCCAGTTGCGCTGGCGCAGTATGTGATACTTGTCGGCGTTGAGCGGTGTCGCCTTGCCGGTAATGCGGCTTATGCGCTCGCCTGCCCACGTTATGACGCGCAGCATCCATATCGGAGCCACTATGCGCACCATCCAAGGGCTTCCCAGTTCGCGGCGCAACAAGTTACTGAAGTCGGTTGAGGAATACACCTGTCCGTCTGTCAGGAAGTACTTGCGGCCGCTCATGCCTCTGTCAAAGGCGAGGAACACGGCCTGCGCCACGTCCTTCACATATACGAAAGTGATGTCCTGCCGTCTGAAACCAACAGCAAAATCCACATGCGAGGCTATGCTCTTGGCCATCAGGAAATAGTCGGTCTCGCGCGGACCGTAAACGCCCGTGGGGCGCAGAATGATGTAAGGGAAGTCGTTGCCTATCGATTCGAGATACTGCTCAGCCTCAAGCTTGCTGCGGCCATAGGCCGTGTTGGGGCGCGGAACGTCGTTCTCGTTTATGTCGCGATAGGGCTGTCGCTCGCACACAGCGCCGAACACACTGAGCGAGCTCAGAAATACAAAACGCTTTATGGGCATCGACAGTGCCAGAAGGGCGTCCACCAGATTCTTCGTTCCTTCGGTGTTCACACGGCGGAAATCCTCGCGGTGCAGACATTTCGTCACTCCTGCCGAATGCACCACGTAGTCGAACGTGTGGCCCTTGAGCTGACTTTTCAGCCTCTCGGCCGACGAAAAGTCGAGCTCTATGAAGTTTATGCGTTTGTCGGTGAGATAACGGCGCGAACTTGTCGGCCTCACGGCGGCCCATACGTTCATGCCGCGGCGCAACGCTTCTTCAACGATAAAGCTGCCGATGAAGCCGCTCGCGCCGGTTACAAGGATATTGTTCATTTTTGCAGTCAGTTGACTTTAGGTGATCAATCAGCTCATTTCGACGGGGCATGATAGCAGCCGTCGTTCTTGAGAGGTTCCACATGTATGTTCACATGCGTCGGGCTGCCGAAGCGTTCGCGCAGCCTGTGTTCTATGTTTGTGGCGTGTTCGTGTGCCTCATACAGCGAAAGGCTGCCCGGCATACGCACATGCATCTCTATGGCATAAAGGCTTCCGATGCGTCGTGTGCACAGATGGTGTATGCCGCTCACCTCCGGCTCGCTCGTGGCAATGCCCACAATCTCGTTCTTTATGTTCTCCGGCAGGCTCTCTTCGAGCAGTTCGCCCGTTGCGTTGCGCACCAGCGAATAGGCCGCACGTATGATGAGCAGACCCACGACAACAGCAGCTATAGGGTCGAGCACCGCCCACTCACTGCCAAGAAGGATTGCACCGCCGATGCCGATGGTGGTGCCGATGGACGAGAGAGCGTCGCTGCGGTGATGCCATGCGTTGGCAGTGAGCACCTGCGAATCAATCTTCCGCCCCACAGCCATGGTCACACGGAACGTCAGTTCCTTCACCGCAATGCTCACCAGAGCCGCCACCAAGGCTATGACTCCCGGCGTCTCTATGGCCTTGCCGTTGAAAAAGTCGATTATGGTCGACACTCCTTCCATGCATATCATGGCGCCCGTGGCAAACAGCACAGCGCCTATGATGGCCGTGGCCAGTGTCTCATACTTGCCATGACCGTAGTCGTGGCCGTAATCCTGCGGCTTGCTGCTTAGTCTGACAAAGACAAGCACCACAATGTCGGTGAGAAAATCGGAAAGCGAATGGGCCGCGTCGGCTATCATGGCCGCCGAGCCTCCCACTATTCCTGCAACAAACTTGAATACGAGCAACACCACATTGGCCACGCCGCCAAGCAGCGTCACCTGGTAGATCTTGTGCTCACGCTCATCCATTTTCATAACCCTATTGATATAAACGGATGCAAATTTACGTATTTTAATTCACAATACACCCTACTATTCATTATTTTGTATAAAACAGAAGATTTAATGCAAAATTATCGTAACGGAAACAAGGTATCTCAGATTTATTTTGTTTATTTGCATATACATATCGCCGGGCCATGCGCTATGGGCTCCGACATGCCGCGACAAAGCCGCGGCCATACAACGGCAAAGCCCTGACCACACGGCACTGACGGCATCAGTACCGGTCCGGCAACTAAAAACCCCAACATTATGGCAAAAGGAAGAAAAGGCGGCAAACGCCTGTCAAGAAAACAACTTTCGGAGAAGCTCGAAGGCTTCTTCACCACCCAACCCGACAAAACATTCAGTTTCAAGGAGATATTCCGCACTCTGCACCTCGACACCCACCCGCTCAAGATGCTGGCAATCGACATCATGGAGGAGATGGCATGGGACGATTTCCTCACCAAGGTTAGCGACAACTCCTACCGGCTCAACACCAAAGGGCAGGTGCAGGAGGGCACATTCCAGCGCAAGCAGAACGGAAAGAACTCGTTCATACCCGACGACGGCACCAAGCCTATATTCGTTGCGGAGCGCAACTCCATGTGGGCACTGACGGGAGACAAGGTGAGAGTGTCTGTCATGGCGCGCCGCCAGAAACACATAAAGGAGGCGCAGGTCATCGAGATAATAAAGCGTGCCAAGGACACCTTCGTAGGAAAGCTGCGCTCCGACCGCGACATCACCTATCTCATCACACAGGACGGCACTCTGCCGGCGGGCATCATCATACCGCGCCGCAAGCTCAAGGGAGGAAAAAACGGCGACAAAGCCGTGGTGAGAATAATGCAATGGCCCGACAGCGAGAACCGCAACATGATAGGCGAAGTGGTTGACGTGCTCGGACCGACGGGCGACAACGATGTAGAAATGAACACCATCCTCGCACAGTACGGCCTGCCCTACAAATATCCTAAGGCTGTAGAAGAAGCCGCCGACAAGATAACGGGCGAGATAACCGAGGAAGATCTGAAAGAACGCGAGGACTTCCGCGACATCTTCACGTGCACCATCGACCCGCACGACGCCAAAGACTTCGACGACGCACTGTCCATACGCCACCTCGACAACGGCCTTTGGGAAGTGGGAGTGCACATCGCCGACGTGTCACACTACGTCAAAGAGGGTTCTATAATAGACAAGGAGGCACAGAAACGCGCCACAAGCATCTACCTCGTCGACCGCACAATACCTATGCTTCCGGAACATCTCTGCAACTTCGTATGCTCTCTTCGCCCTGATGAGGAGAAGCTATGCTACAGCGTGATATTCAATCTCGACGACGAGGCCACGGTGAAGAACTACCGCATTGTGCACACCGTCATACGCAGCAACCGCCGCTATGCCTACGAGGAAGTGCAGCAACTGCTCGAGGACAACGGCGTGGTTGACGGCACAGGCGAGCCGGCACCCGCTCCTGGAAAGGACGGATACAAGGGTGAGAACGCCGAGATGCTCATCACGCTCGACCGTCTTGCCAAGAAGCTGCGCAAGGCACGGTTTGCCAACGGAGCCGTGAAGTTCGACCGCGAGGAGCTTCATTTCGACATCGACGAGACCGGAAAGCCGGTGCGCTGCTACTTCAAGAGGTCGAAAGACGCAAATAAACTCATCGAGGAATTCATGCTTCTTGCCAACCGCACGGTGGCAGAGAGCGTGGGCAAAGTGAAGAAAGGCGTCAAGGCAAAGACTCTTCCATATCGTATTCACGACAATCCCGACCCGCAGAAGCTGGAGACTCTGCGCGAGTTCATCGTAAAATTCGGCTACAAACTCAAGACCGAAGGCACCAAGGGAGCAACGGCACGGTCGCTCAACAAACTCATGGACGACTGCCAGGGAAAGAAGGAACAGAACCTCATACAGACCGTAGCACTGCGCGCCATGATGAAGGCGAAATACTCGATACACAACATCGGCCACTTCGGACTGGCCTTCGAATACTACACTCACTTCACTTCACCTATCCGACGCTATCCAGACACAATGGTGCACCGCCTGCTCACACGCTACCAACAGGGCGGACGCAGCGCCAACCGCGAGCACTACGAGGAGCTGTGCGAGCACTCGAGCGAGATGGAACAGATAGCTGCCAACGCCGAACGCGACTCAATCAAGTACAAGGCTGTGGAGTTCATGAGCGACAAGATAGGCAATGTCTACGACGCACACATAAGCGGTCTGCAGTCGTATGGCATCTACTGCGAGATTGACGAGAACCATTGCGAAGGACTGGTGCCCATGCGCGACCTCAACGATGACTACTACGACTTCGACGAACGCAACTATTGCCTGGTCGGACGCCACCGTCATCACAAGTATCAGTTGGGCGATCCGATCCGCATAAAAGTGGCAGCGGCCAATCTGGAGAAGAAACAGCTCGACTTCACTCTGGCCGAATGAGGCCGTCTGACGGCAATATCAGCAAGGCATAAAGCGTGTGTGTGAGGAAAAATAAACGTCTATTTATTTCTTCATACACACGGTTTGCACTATCTTTGCATAAGATTTGCTGCACTCGGGAATCTGAGAGAACACTCTAATTCCGCTCGTTTGCCAAATCTCTGCATTCAAAACAACAACACGTAAATTATGCAAGAAACAAGACAAAACCGCATAGCAAGACTCCTGCAGAAGGAGTTGAGTCTTATATTCCAGTCGCAGACACGCATGATGCACGGCGTGATGGTGAGCGTGACCCGTTGTCGCGTATCGCCCGACCTGAGCATCTGCACGGCGTATCTCAGCATCTTCCCGTCAGAAAAAGGTGAGGAGATGATAAAGAACATCAATGCCAACGAGCGCACAATACGCTATGAGCTCGGCACAAGAGTGCGCAACCAGCTGCGCATAATCCCCGAACTGAGATTCTTCATCGACGACTCGCTCGACTACATCGAACGTATAGACGAACTGCTGGGCAAGAAATGAAACGTCATAACTTTCCTTTCTACATAGCCCGGCGCTATCTTTTCTCGAAGAAAAGCACCAACGTCATAAACATCATTTCAGCCATATCGGTCACCGGTGTGGCTGTAACAACCATGGCGCTTGTCATTGTGATGAGCGTATTCAATGGTTTCCACGACCTCGTGGCGTCGTTCTTCACCAGCTTCGACCCGCAGATATCAGTCGTACCGGCAAAAGGTAAGGCGGTGGCAGCGGACGATCCGCTGCTCACGCAGATGAAACAACTGCCTCAGGTGCAGGTGTCCACAGAATGTGTTGAGGAACTTGCGCTTGCCATGTACGGCGACAAGCAGGCCATGGTGACGATAAAAGGCGTGGAAAGCAACTTCGACAGCCTCACGAACATACGCGACATACTCTACGGCGACGGCGACTTCACGCTTCAGGCAGCCAACCTTCAGTACGGTATTCCGGGCATACGCCTTGCGCAGACGCTCGGTATTGGAGCGCGCTGGGACGGTTTTCTGAATATATACGCCCCGAAACGCGAGGGTCAGATGGTGGATGTCACCAATCCGTCGGACGGTTTCGTATCAGACTCAATACTCTCGGCAGGCGTCGTCTTTGCCGTAAACCAGTCCAAATATGACAAGGATCACATCCTGACTTCCATCGGTTTCGCCCGCCGTATATTCGACCGCCAGGGCATGGTAACCTCACTTGAGTTCCGTCTGAAACCGGGCAGCGACCTAAGTGCCGTGAAAGCGGAGATGCAGAAGATAGGAGGTGACAAATACCGTGTGCTCGACCGCTTCGAACAACAAGCCGACACGTTCAAGATAATGCAGATAGAGAAGGTGCTGGCCTACATATTCCTCACGTTCATACTGGTCGTGGCGTGCTTCAACATCATCGGTTCGCTGTCGATGCTCATCATCGACAAGAAGCAGGACGTGGCTACACTGCGCAGCCTCGGAGCCAACGACAAGCTCATAACACGCATATTCCTCTTCGAGGGACGAATGATATCGGCCATCGGCGCAGCCATAGGCATCATCATCGGACTGCTGCTCTGCTGGCTGCAACAGACCTACGGACTCGTGGCTATGGGGAGCACCAGCGGCGCGTTTGTCATCAACGCCTATCCCGTAAGCGTGCATTATGACGACGTGCTGATCATATTCATCACAGTGATTGCCGTAGGCTGGCTGGCCACATGGTATCCGGTGAGATACATGTCGAAGCGTCTGCTCGGCGACTGAAAACACTCTTAACGCCGGGGCACGCCATTATCCGTGCCCTGAGCGGTTTCTTCCGCAAAATCTTCATCCAAACAGAAAGTCATGGTCTTGCCCGTAGAAGGATGGGCAAAACTTATGGACGTGGCGCGCAGACACAGCCGGCGGCCGGCATGGCCGTACAGTCTGTCGCCCGTGATGGGGCATCCCAGTCCGTCCTCATGAGCGCAATGCACCCTCAACTGATGCGTACGGCCGGTCTCCGGATATAGATGCACGAGCGTACGGCCGCCGCGACTCTCCAAAATCTCGTAGCGCGTGACGGCGCGTTTCCCCTCTTTCATGTCAACCCTCTGGCGCGGACGATCGATGAAGTCGGCGCTCAGCGGCAGGTCTATCGTGCCTTCGCGCGGACGGTCGGGCGTTCCGTCAAGCAGCGCAGTGTAGCGTTTCTTCACCGTGCGCGCCTCAAACTGAGCGTGAAGCAACCGTTGTGCACGGGCAGTGCGCGCCATGACGAGCAGTCCGCCGGTGTCCATATCGAGCCTATGGACGGCAAGCACCCCACCCTCGCCGCCATAACGGGCGCACATCAGAGTGAGTGCCGACACGCTGTCGCCGCGCCCCGGCACGCTCAGCATGCCGTGAGGCTTATCCACAACCACCAGGTCGTCGTCCTCATACACTATCTTCAGCTGTCCTGCAAAATCGTTTCCGAGCGGGTCGGGCTCCACATCGAGGCCCTGCATCATGTATCGCAGCAGCGGACCGCACTTGCCTGTGCACGACGGATAGAAATGTCCGTGGCGGCGAAGTTCGGTTGCCGGAGCCTCGCCCCACCAGAATTCGGCCATGCACAACGGCCTGTAACCGCGCTGATAGGCATACTGCAACAGCTTTGGCGCGCAGCAGTCGCCGGTTCCGGCAGGCGGAACGCCGGCGGTGGTCGATGCGAATATGTCGAGCAGATGGCGCCGTTCGCCGTGCGCATTGAGCATCTCGTAGCGGCGGAAGAGCCACTCCTGCAGTCCGTCGCTCATGTCGCGGCGGCGCTCGCGCAGACGTTCCAGTCGTTCGTTGAGCGGACGCAGACGGGCGGCGATGTCGTCAAGCCGCTCGGCATAGCGGTGCTTCATGCGGCGCAGTTCGGCTTTCATGAACTGGCTTTCGCGTCTCAGCCGTTCTTCCTCCGCCTCGCTCACACCGGCGCGGCGCGCCTCTTCCCTTCTGCCGCGTGCCTCCTTCATCTGCCGGCGATAGTCGTCGGTAGCCACCCGGGCCTCATTCTCCACAGCCTTCATCTCCTCAGCGAGTGCCAGCCTTGCGGGGTCGGCCTCGCAACGCTCTATCTCGCGGTTCACATCCACTATCTGTTGCTCGCGCATACGGAAATATCCTCCGGGCTGACGGGCATCGAACACCGGCGGCACAAAGTAGGGCCAGTCGTTGCGTCCGGCCAGCAGACCGGAATAGGCTGCAAGGAACCCCGTGCCGCCGTCGCCGCAATCCACCACAAGCACGCCGAACATCTTGCCGTGGCCGTGTTCATACTGCAACACGCAGCTGTCGTCTATGTGGCGCTGCACCTCGCGGGCGGCAGCCACACACATTGGATGCGGCGTGTAGCAGAAAGGGAAAGTGAACCGGAGTGGACGCTCATAACGGCCTTGAAGCACGTGCAGACGCGCGTCTGTATATGAAGGGTTTGCTGACATTTTCGTGTGTTTGAGGATTACGTTTGCCGCAGCATGCGGCACGGCTGCAAAAATACTGATTATTCCGTCCGCCCACAAGCAAACGCCGTTTTTTTAGTACGGAGCTACCGCTGCGCGCTGTCGATACAGGCATGTAACAAAAATAAAATCGTCCTTCGGGCGGCGTCGTTTTAGAGCGTCATTTTGGTTAAATATCATTAATATCGAGTCTGAGAAGTTAAAAATACTGGGGTATAAACTCAAAAATACTCGCGAAAAATGAAAAAAGAAGATTATCGGGCGCAATTTTTTATATTTTGACACATCGCGTAACTATCGGATAATCAAAGCTTTACACAACATCATAATACGACAGCCTTCATATCGCGCTGCGAAAGAGCCCATATCAGGGTGCGATTAAGCCCATATCAGGGCATGATAAAGGCAGAACGAGGCACCAAAGACAACCATTCCGCACCCTAAAACAGGCTCTTTCGCACAACTGCAACACAGTAGTGCATAACAGGAACGTATCAGTCATTGCACGGAAAAGTCAAAAAACGAATATGAGTATCCCGAAACGGTATATCAAGACGGAAAAACTACATCGGCAGACAATGGAAATAAAAAATAGGGAATGTTAAAACAGAGGTTTGAGGGAAAATGCAATAAGAACCGTGGCACGGTATTTAAGGTCAGTACGCGATACGGCACATCATACTTGTATAACAGAAGTGCATACAGCACTTCTGATAATATTCTTCCACCAACAGACTAACAGCTATGCAAAAAGATCCTTTTATTTTACAGGCAATCTGATTCCAATACAAGTAATTATATATTCAGGTGACATCTTCTTGTCCTTAACATACAGAACATCAAGGCCGTCAGACTCCCACGACACAGGCCTAAACATCCTTTGATCATCTACAGTTGGTTCAAACTTTCCAATCCGTACATCCACATATTTCACACCAGAGGCATGAAGCAATTGGTCGGACAACAGTCCGAGTTTAACGACAAAAGGTACATTTACCGGCTTCTTATCGGAAAAAAGCCACCAACAACTTAAATGTCCAATCACATTGTCCGATACCTTACTCAATTTATTGTCCTGCCATGTCGGAAACTCGCTATCAAAAAATTTAAAACAAGTACTGAATATTCCGTCTTGCAAAGGATCTATCATATATGGATTGCCGTCTGCATCATACAGTTCAAACTGATAATTGATAGATCCTTCCTGTACAGGTTGAATAGGTTCTTCATCATCACATGAGGCCAGTATTAATAATGACACTAAGAATAAGATTACCAATCCTGCATTTCTATAAGTTTTACCCATAACAATCATTTATTATAAGTTATATCTGTTATTATTTCCAAATTATCAGAATAGTTGAATCCAACATCCTTATTCCCAGATAATTTCAGAGCATTATAAAGAAAATATCCATTGGAAATGCCGTCTTTCCACCCCCAATTACAATGAATATATTTATTTTCCGGAGTCCTTGTTCTACCCAACAGCCGCAGATCGTCCGCAGCATAATACGCATGAGTATCATATTGAACATTGTATCCATCAACCACCCAAGCGTGACCAACAGACATGTCCGCATCCTTACCGCTCATATATACCAGCTGCTTTTTACCCAATGAACCAGCGACTTTTGAGAAACTGTAATTACTAAGAGAACTGCATGTATATCCCATTTCCCGAAAAGCACCCGGACATTCCGAGGAAAATGCACCCGAGCCGATTATTCCATAATCCATGGAAACAAGGTTACCTATATCGGAAATGAGCCATGACACGCTTTCAGCACCATTTGTATACGGATGAACGCACACATCATCCAAAATCATATCCCAATTATAATCATGACCATTATAAGATAAAGGTTGCTTATAATAAGCCATTATCTGTCCCATAGCGATAGCCACACAACCGGCTTTTGACCTTAATCCATCCACCAATGGACATCGTGCATTATAAGGATAGCCCTGTTCCCAACATGTTTTCAAAAGAAAATCAACACCGTATCGATAATGTTTTACTATATCATAACAAGGAATACCATTCCACGTTGTAGCCAGTCCTAAACGAGGATCATCCGGATCTGTAGGCGGATACACATAACCAACCGTATCTACTATCTCTACATCGCTTTTATAATTCTCTATTTCGCTATTCTGATATTCAGCAGCCGAAGACATAAAATATTCCACTCCATTGCCGGCATTCTCATCAAAGGTTCCGGTAGATGACATTGCGTATATTGCTGTCGCCCGTTTATCTGCCGACACCACAGCAAATCCACCTCCGTTGAAATTAACGATATAGAAAGTGCCATGCCGTGAGAGCGACGTCACAGCAGAATGTTGTCCTTCGCGCACTGCCGACCCTGATATTATATTATTCAAAGTTCTAGAATTTCCAAAAGAAGCCAATGCTTCTCTTGCTTTTACAGTTGCTTCTTCCTCAGTCACAGAATAGTCTCCTATAGTCCGCACATATGAATCAGGATGGAACGTCTCCACTAGAAAAGGATCATCATCGGTACAAGAAAATGCGAGCATTGCAAACAAGGCAAATGCATTTGTACCAATATTTTTCAAAATTCTTTTCATAGTAATATTATTTTATATGTTTCTATAGGTTGTCACAAATATAGTGAGAACCCAATCTCGTTGTTACCGCACAATAAAGAAATTAACAACATTTAATACCCAAGACAATAGACATAGCAATACTGAATCATAACAGTATTTCGCAACAAAGAAAAGACAAAAGACATATGGTGTGACGCGAAATGTAATGTAAGGCAATATCTGCCGTCCAATATTGGCGCAGCATACTACAATTACTATGAAAACAGAAATCAGGATAACAGTTATCCGTAACAATACGAATGAGATATGACAGCAGGTTATGGGTATAAAAAATCCGGCCACACATGATGCGTCCGGACATATGCTGAACTTTCTCCCACTATAAATACAAACTGGGAACAACCATTACGCACGCTACGACTGCAGGTCGTGCAGCTTGCGGTAGTAGCCGTTGAGAGCCATCAGCTCGTCGTGACTGCCGCGCTCTACGATGCGTCCCTCGTGCAGGACACATATCTCGTCGGCGTTCTTTATGGTCGAAAGGCGGTGGGCTATAGCCACTGTGGTGCGTGTCTTCATGAGCTTTTCGAGCGCATCCTGCACCAGACGCTCGCTCTCTGTGTCGAGAGCCGAGGTGGCCTCATCGAGTATCAGTATCGGCGGATTCTTCAGAATGGCGCGCGCTATGCTCACACGCTGGCGCTGTCCTCCGGAGAGTCGTCCACCGCGGTCGCCTATATTGGTGTCATATCCCTGCTCCGAAGCCATGATGAACTCGTGGGCGTTGGCTATGCGGGCGGCACGTTCCACCTGTTCCTGAGTGGTGGATTCCACACCGAACGATATGTTGTTGTAGAACGAATCGTTGAAGAGTATCGCCTCCTGGTTCACGTTTCCGATGAGCATGCGCAGATCGTGTATGCAGAGGTCGCGCACGTCCACGCCGTCGATGAGCACCTGTCCCTCCTGCGTATCGTAATAACGCGGTATGAGATCGACGAGCGTCGATTTACCGCTACCGCTCTGTCCCACAAGCGCTACGGTCTTACCTTTCTCTATCTTGAGGTTTATGTCGCGCAGCACCCACTTCTCACCGTATCTGAACGACACGTTGCGGAACTCTATGCTGTGCTCGAACGACGCGATGCGCACGGGGTCGGCCTTTTCCTTTATCGGGTTTTCGGCCTTCAGTATCTTATCCACACGCTCCATGGACGCCAAACCCTTCGGTATGTTGTAGCTGGCTTTGGAGAACTCCTTCAGCGGATTGATGATGCTGTAGAGCATCACGAGATAGTAGATGAACATCGGACCACTGAGCGTCATGTTGTTGAGCACGAGCATACCTCCGAACCACAGCACGATGACTATGAGCACCGTGCCGAGAAATTCGCTCATAGGATGGGCGAGCTGCTGGCGTGTATTGACGCGGCGCACCTGCTCGCGGTAGGATGTGTTGATGGCATCGAAGCGACGGTTCATCTTCTCCTCGGCGCAGAAAGCCTTGACAATGCGCAGTCCGCCGAGCGTTTCCTCAACAAGACTCATAGTGTCGCTCCACATAGACTGGGCCTTGATGGACTTCGCCTTGAGCTTGCGGCCCACGAAACCCATGAACCATCCCATTATGGGAACGATGACAAGGGTGAACAGAGTGAGCTGCCAGCTGATGAGAAGCAGCGTGGCGAAGTAGAAGATAATGAGAATAGGATTCTTGAAAAGCATATCGAGTGACGACATGATAGAGCTCTCCACCTCCTGCACATCACCGCTCATGCGGGCTATGATGTCGCCCTTGCGCTCCTCGGAGAAGAAACCCAGCGGCAGCGAAGTTATCTTGCGGTAGAGCTGGTTGCGTATGTCGCGCACCACGCCGGTGCGTATCGGGATGATCGTCGCCGACGAAAGGAAGTAGGCTCCGGTCTTCAGGAATGTCATGAATGCCAGAAACAGACCGATGACCAGCAGCGTGGTGGACGCTCCGAGGGCGTCTATCATCTGATAGACATAATAGTTCATGTTGTTTGTCAGCACGTCCTTTATGTCTCCGCTGCCCAGTTCGAGCAGCACGGGATGCTGGTCTGTGGTGTCTATCTTGAAAAGAATCTTGAGTATCGGCATTATGGCAAGAAACGAAAAGATGTTCAATATTGCCGAAAGGATATTGAACACGACCGTCAGCACCAGATATTTCTTATACGGCGGAACGAATCGGCGTAGCACTTGAAAAAACTCTTTCATTGGCGTGTCTTGAGGAGTTTGTTTTATAAATTATAAATGTATGAATACCGCAAGGACTGCATTAACAGGCAGAATAAACAAATAACCTGTAGCGAAAACCTCCATGCTGCTTTCTGCAAAAACAATGCAAGCGGGCGCAATGAGAACTGATTCTTAAATTGCCGGGCGCAGATTGTTTTTTGCAAAGTTAGCGTTTTTGCGCTATATGACAAAATGTGACCGTTCTTTTAAAACACATATGCCGCACAACGGAACTGTGCGGCATACGCTATATTGTACGAAATCAGTCTATTGCCGTGCCGAAAAGCGTGGCACTTGTGGAGCCGGTGATCTTCACGCGCACCGTCTCGCCGATGTGATGTGTGCCCTTGTCGAACACCACCATCTTGTTCTGACCCGTGCGTCCGCACAGCTGTTCGTTGCTGCGCTTGCTGAAGCCTTCGACCAGTACGTCGAACTCGCGACCCTCGTCGCGCTTGTTGGCCTCGGCCGACAGCTCAGTCTGCAGATGTATCATCTCGTTCAGACGGCGCAGTTTCACCTCTTCTGGCACGTCGTCGGGCAGATGTTTCGAGGCGTATGTGCCCGGACGCTCGCTGTACTTGAACATGAACGCCGAGTCGTAGGCAGCCTCACGCATTAGCGAGAGCGACATCTGGTGGTCTTCTTCCGTCTCACTGTGATAGCCCACGAAGATGTCTGTGGACAGTCCGCAGTCGGGAATGATGCGGCGTATGGCCTCAACACGTCCCATGTACCACTCACGGGTGTACTTGCGGTTCATCAGTTTCAGTATGCGGTCTGAGCCCGACTGCACCGGCAGATGTATGTGACGGCACACGTTCGGCATCTCTGCTATCACGTGCAACGTGTCGTCGCTCATGTCCTTCGGGTGGCTTGTGGTGAACCGCACGCGCATTCCCGGCGCCGTCTCAGCCACGGTACGCAGCAGTTCGGGGAACGCAATGATATGTCCGTCGCGCTCGAAGCGGTATGAATTGACGTTCTGTCCGAGCAGCGTCACTTCCTTATAGCCACGCTCCTCAAGGTCGCGCACCTCGCGGAGTATGCTCTCCACGTCGCGCGAACGTTCACGACCGCGGGTGTAAGGCACGATGCAGTAGTGGCAGAAGTTGTTGCATCCGCGCATGATGCTCACATATCCGCTTATCGGCTGAGCCAGAGCTATGCGGCGCGGAACCACGTCGCGGTAGGTCTCCGTGGTGGAAAGCTCTATGTTCATTGCCTTATGTCCGGTCTCGGCCTGCGCCGTGAGGTCAGGCAGAGTGAGATAGGCGTCAGGTCCTGCCACAAGATCGACACCGTGTTTCTCCAACAGTTCTTCCTTCACACGCTCCGCCATGCAGCCCAGCACACCGATGATGAACCGGCGTCCTTTGCGGCGTTCGGCATTGAGCGCCTCCAGACGGTGATATATTTTGTTCTCCGCATTCTCACGAACCGAACATGTATTCAGGAAAATGGCGTCGGCCTCATCCGCCGATGTGCACAGGTCGTAACCGGCCATCTTCATGACCGAGGCCACCACCTCGCTGTCGGCAACGTTCATCTGGCAGCCGTATGTCTCGATAAAGAGTTTCTTCATTTCTGGTATATTACGTTAAACTTCAGCATCAGACCACACAACGGAATCATGACACTAAGCATGCATATCCGCCTGATTGTCTGATACATATCCTTTCACGGTGCAAAGTTAATGCAAACTGAGTGCAGGATAAAATAAATCGGGAGTTATTTTTTTGTGCGAGGCGTGTGACGGCTTATATAAAGACGGTACAAGCCGATGGACAGGAAAAATAAGTCACCGTTTATTTTTCTTGCCGAAGTGCAGCTTAACTTATTCAGAGTTAATGCAGATGGAGTGAAAAATAAAATACATCGGAAGTTATTCTCACAAATGAACCGAACGACATCTTATATCACAAGCTGTAATCATAACAGAAATAACAATAAAAACACAAACTGCGAACAGACAAAACTAACAACAGAAACCTTCCTAATACATATAAGGTAAGGAGAAAAAAGAAAGCAAGAAGTATGCATACACACCCATTGTATATTCATTAACACACGTTAAAGTTGTTAATGTATAATATTTTATTCTTGTTTCATATACGTTTAAATTAACTTTGTGCACTCTGATCCCGCATTAAGAGGAAAGATTGTTCAGATAAACATCATTTATTATTAAAATCAATAAGCAAACTGACATGAAGAAAGTATTTTTTGCAGTATGCATGACAGCGCTCCTCGCATCGTGCGCTACAAGCAACAAAATCAAATCAATATCTGCGCTCGCAGGCGAATGGAACATCACTGAAGTAGAAGGAAAAGCTATAAGCGCAAGCGATAGCGAGAACCCTCCGTTCATTGGTTTCGACACAAACGAGAACCGCATATACGGCAGTACAGGCTGTAACCGCATGACCGGTGCGCTCAACGCCAACGTAGAGACAGGCAAGATAGACTTCGGAGCTGTGGCAAGCACACGGATGATGTGTGCAAAAATGGAAACCGAACAGGCCGTTCTCGGTGCACTCGGAAAGGTTTCTACCTTCAGCATGAAGAAAAAAGGTGTGCTCGAATTCAAGGACAACAGCGGCAAAACCGTTATGACACTGAAGCACAAATAAGCAGTACACACACAAAACACATTTAATATAAAGCAGGAAGGACACCCTGCCGCTCGTAATAAAAGAACGGACAGCGGGTGTTTTTCCTGTTTTTTGTATCTCCACAATACGTCCGGTATATTATATTTCCGACCGGACAGTAAGCCGAAGCAGACATGCATGTGTCGGAAAACCACAGGAAAACGGCTCTATAGAAATTCAACAGGGACTGGTTCTGATAATAAACCGCAACGGAATAAAGAAAAAATTCCGGAAAAAGCGGAGCGGTATGAACAGCGGCAGCGCATCTGTACAGGTAATAATAAATTCAAATTTCCACAAGCAATAAATCATCGACGTAGGAAAGAAGCATGCCTCCCGTGCCTTCCCCCACACTTCATGATGGCTTTTTTAAAGAAAACCCGGATGGCGTACTTACAGATTTTCTTGACTTTTTTTTGACAAAATAAAATCGCAAAAGAGATGTAAAGAAATGTTAAATACGGTATTATAAAGCCCATTTACATCCGAAGCTCCTTATCGTATGTCCTGTCTGGAAATCCCAGATAGTTCGTCCTGCATTCCGATAATGCCCATATCAGCCTCCGGTTTTACCTGTTTCATGGTGCAATATAGTGCATATCAGGCAATGAAACGGGCTATATCACGTGCTGAAACGGTGCATTTCGTGTGACGAAAAGATTACCCTCAGATGTAAATTCTTGATATACAATATATTGCGTAAGGCTCTTATTTCTCGCGTATTTGCGTCCGAAGGAAAGTCCGCGCGCAAATTCTCATTTATTTTTCGGGGTAGAACAGAAAACTCTGGCGAAAAAACCGCATGATACTGAAAATCTGTAACTGCCCCGATTGCTTTCCTTTCAGCCGAAAGCAACAACGCCGATACGGTCTTGAAACTGCGGGCTTCTTTTGCCACCGGTCACAGTTGAGTCTCTGCTGAGCCCGAAAAACTGCAATAACATTTACCGGGAAACACATCGTGACATACATTATGCCGCTACGGAAGCAATATCAAAATCACGGATTGCCGTGGCTGCAACGACATAACACTGGGCTATCTTTGCAAAAAAGAATTAAAATCATTACCTCACAAACCAAAAACCGAAAAGACATGAAAAGAAACATCATCCGTACATTCATCATTGCCGTGGCTGCCATATTTGCAGTGCCGCAGACAGCCGACGCACAGATAGGCAACCTGCTGAAGAAAGCAAAGAAGGCCGTGGAGACCGTGACAGGAACCACCGACGCAAAGACCGCAGAGGCAAAGGACGCCGGAACGCAGGCGGCTGAAGTGGCAATAGCATCGGGCGGCACAATGATCAATCCCTTCTCCGACGCTGCCGACATTGAGCTGGTGGGCTGCTACGGCAAGAGTACATCCGAAAACTTCGGCACGGCCTACCTTGTTCTGAAAGTGAAAATGAAACTCAACAAGAACCGTATCATCCTGAGCGGCAACGAAAACGGCAACAAGACCATGGCCATCGACGCCGACGGCAATTCCTACGGCACATCAGCCATGGGCGGAATGGGATGCGACGTGACCGAAGGAGTGTTCGTAAAACTGAAAGTGGACGCACCGCAGCAGCAGTTCAAGGACGTGAAAAAGTCGGTGAAGGAGTTCCAGCTGATAAAGATGTCTATCTACATCGGCCCGCAATACCGCGGCGCGCTGACGTTCAAGAACGTGCCGATACAGTGGGATGTCGAACCGGAATAAGTCCCGAATCTCTCTCATAACTATGCAATATCGGTGGCAGCAGAGTCACAGGTGGCAGCAACACTGCCGTCTGTGACCTCTGGCAGATAAGGGGAATACGGTCTTAGCCGGAATAACAGAAACCGTCCGGTAAATCCGGCAACCGCCAAGGATGCCACAGGAAAGCCTCCACAGGGCACCGTCAAACCCGGTATGAGCAACCAATCATCCGCTGCCGCACATGGCAGCACACACATACAATCATTCATCCAAAAGATTTCGACGCAGGGCAGAATCCGGTGTGAACCGTGTTCTGCCCTTACCTTTTCCCGCAGCGACGGCCACAACAGCTTTCCAAACAACGGCATACACAGCCCCGCACGCATGCATAAAATGAGGAAAATGCAGGAAAAAGATGCGTAATTCGGAAAAAATTCTGTAAGTTTGCAGATATTTACAACCCGTACCGCACGCTTATTGCGACGGCACGACAAACAGAAACATCATGGAACAGAAACTTTTCATATACAATACGCTTTCAAGACGAAAGGAGTTGTTCGAACCTCTGCACGCGCCAAACGTGGGAATGTATGTATGCGGACCTACCGTTTACGGCGACCCGCACCTGGGACATGCACGTCCGGCAATCACGTTCGACATTCTCTTCCGCTATCTGAAGCACCTTGGATATAAGGTGCGCTACGTGCGCAACATCACCGACGTGGGCCATCTGGAGCACGATGCTGACGACGGCGACGACAAGATAGCAAAGAAAGCACGGCTCGAACAGCTCGAACCGATGGAGGTTGCGCAGTATTACACCAACCGCTATCACTCGGCAATGGAGGCTCTCAACGTGCTGCCGCCAAGCATCGAACCGCACGCAACGGGCCACATCATCGAGCAGGAAGAGCTGGTGAAGCAGATAATGGACAACGGTTTCGCCTACGAGAGCAACGGAAGCATATACTTTGACATCGCTAAATTCAACGAGAAATATCATTACGGAGTGCTCTCGGGACGCAATCTTGACGACATAATCAACGCGAGCCGCCAGCTCGACGGCGTGGGCGAGAAGCGCAACCAGGCCGACTTCGCACTGTGGAAGAAGGCACAGCCCGAGCACATAATGCGCTGGCCGAGCCCCTGGAGCGAGGGTTTCCCGGGATGGCACTGCGAGTGCACCGCCATGGGACGCAAGTATCTGGGCAGTCACTTCGACATACACGGAGGCGGACTCGACCTCGTATTCCCGCACCATGAGTGCGAGATAGCACAGGCTGTGGCAAGCCAGGGCGACCAGATGGTGAAATACTGGATGCACAACAACATGATAACCATCAACGGACAGAAGATGGGCAAGTCGCTCGGAAACTTCATCACGCTCGAACAATTCTTCACAGGCAACCACCAGAGCCTCGACAAGGCATACTCGCCGATGACCATCCGCTTCTTCATACTCTCCGCACACTATCGCGGAACGGTGGACTTCTCCAACGAGGCATTGCAGGCAAGCGAGAAGGGTCTGGAGAAACTGATGAACGGAATAGCCGCTCTGAAGCGCATAAAACCGGCTGCCGAGTGCGACGAGCAGACAAAGAAGACCGTAGAGGCACTGCGTCAGAAGTGCTACGACGCAATGAACGACGACATGGCCACACCGCAGGTGATAAGCCATCTGTTCGAGGCATGCAGCGTGATAAACAAACTCGTGGACCACAAGGCCACAATATGTGCCGACTGTCTGAAGGAACTCACAGAGACGATGCATCTCTTCACCTTCGACATCCTCGGACTGCGCGACGACCGCAGCGGCTCATCCGACGAGCGCGAGGAAGCCTACGGCAAGGTGGTTGACATGGTTCTCGACCTGCGCGCCAAGGCAAAGGCTGCGAAAGACTGGGCAACCAGCGACCGCATACGCGACGAACTGGCCGCTGCCGGATTCGAAGTGAAGGACACCAAGGACGGTGCCACCTGGACACTCAACAAGTAACAACAACCCCGCCGGCCCCTGTGGCCGGCATAACAACAAAATAAAACACAAGAAAGGAACAGCTATGATAAGACTCAACTGCTTTGTGAAACTGAATGACGCCGCACTGCGCGACGAAGTGATGGAACATGCCAAGGCTCTCGTGGCCGCAACACTGGCCAACGACAAGGGCTGCGTGGCTTACGACTTCTTTGCAAGCGCCACACGCGAGGATGTATTCATGTTCTGCGAGACATGGGAAGACGAGGCTTCGCTCGAAGTACACTCCAACGCTCCGCACTTCAAGGAGCACGTCAGCGCAATAGAGAAGGCTGCCACAATGAAACTGGAAAAGATGGAACTGTAAAGCGCGCGGCGGACACAACCCGCCACGACGACATAAAAAGAAAGCCCGGCCTGCAGCGTATCATGATGCTGCGGGCCGGGCTTTCTGTTGTATGGTGTGTCACCCTTATGCCGTATTACTCAAAATAGTAGAGGAATGTGGCAATTCCGGTGAGCGCCTTTTTCGGGCTGTCCTTTATCTCGATGGCAAACTTTATCTGTGCCTTCGTCACGCCGCGCAGATTCTCTATTGCATAAAGATCCGCCGACAGACGTATGGCCTGTCCCGACTTCACGGCCTGACCGAACTTCATCTTGTCCATGCCATAGTTCACCATCATCTTCAGATTCTTCACCTCGATGATCTGGTTCCACAGATAAGGAAGCATCGAAAGCGTGAGATAGCCGTGGGCTATTGTTGTGCCGAACTGGCTTTCACGTGCCGCACGCTCTGTATCTACGTGTATCCACTGATGGTCGAGTGTTGCATCTGCGAACATGTTGATGCGGTCCTGTGTCAGCTCCACATAGTCGGAGACACCCAAGTTCTTGCCCAAGTAAGCGGCAAACTCATCATAACTGCTTATTACTAATTTATCCATTGGATTTTAATGTTTTGATTATATAAATTTAATTGATTCTGTGTATGCCGCTCTCCTGTGCCATCAGATACCGTCGGGACTGTAGAAGAAGTCACGCAGCGGATAAGGATAGTCGAATATCTCCTCCTCCTTGAAGAAGCGGCGAAGCTCTATCTCGGCATTCTCCTTACTGTCTGAAGCGTGTACGATGTTCTCCTGTCCGCTCATGGCGTAGTCGCCTCTGATAGTGCCGGGGGCAGCCTTACGGCCGTTTGTGGCTCCTGTGATGTTGCGCACCACCTCAACAGCGTCTGTACCTTCCACGCACATTGCCACTACCGGAGTAGCCATCATGGCGTCCTTCACCCACTGGAAGAACGGACGGTCGGCCAGATGAGCATAGTGTTCGTTGAGAATGTTTTCGTCGAGCTGCATCATTTTAAGACCTTTGATGCGCAGGCCTTTTCTCTCGAAGCGATGTATAACCTCGCCAATGAGACCTCTCTGCACGGTGCAGGGTTTGAGAAGAATAAGTGTCTTTTCCATTTCGATTAAGTTTTTATTAGTTATTCAAGTTTAATGCCTGCCGTAACGGCTTTTTATGGCAGCCTTACCGGCAATGCAAATATAGCGAAAGGCGAGTGCAACGGCAAAGAGGAGAAACCACGTTTCTTCGGATTTGACATTGCCGAGCCGCATCCTATATTATGCAAATATAGCGAAAGGCGAGAGCAACGGCAAAGAGGAGAAACCGTGTTTCTTCGGATTTGACATTGCCGAGCCGCATCCTATATTATGCAAATATACTAAAAAAAACTTACAACCAAATAAAATGACGACCTATTTTATCGCACGTCAGTCCTCTGCCCCACGCTCTCCGCGGACGAGTGCCTCGGCCTCTTCGGCGGTGCGGTCGAACGGTCCGTTGTGCTCGAGTTTCAATGTGCACATGGCAGCAGCAAAGCGTCCGGCCTCAGCATAGCCGGCACCAAGCGCACGGCAGTACAGATAGCCGGCCGAGTAAGTGTCGCCGCAGCCCGTGGCATCCACAATATCACGCGGAGCATAGGCCGGTATCTCGTGGAAACATCCATCGGCATATATCAGCGAACCTTCGCTTCCAAGTGTAACTACCACTTCTTTCACACCCCATCCGGCAAGGCGCAGAGCAGCCTCGCGGGCGTCGGTCATACCTGTTATGACCTGCATCTCGTGTTCGTTCACCTTTATTATGTCGGTCATGGCAAGTATTTCGAGCTTGCCCTCCCAGTCAACGGCGTGCACATCGTGGCCGCGCACGTCGCGCAGATAGCCCTGTGCGTCGATGGATATGCGTCCGCGCTGCGAAAGATACTTCACCACCTCAGGTGAGAAATCGTCGGCAAGGAGCGAGCCCAGATGGTATATTCCGGCGTCCAGTCCGCTCACATCGTCGATGGTGAACGGGTCGGCCTTCTCCAGAACACGCTGTGTGCGCTCGTTCTGATTCTCTCCGTATTTGTTCTCGAAATAGACAGTATGGCGGCTCGGCCTCACTTCCACATCGATACCGGCATCGCGCATCAGTCTGACGGCCTGCATATCTTCCTCGCCCAACTTCGTGACGAGCTGGAACGACACTTTGTCCGGAAGACAGTTAAAGGCGTAAGAAAAATAGAACGACGTGCCTCCCGACATGTAAACGGTCTTGCGCGGTGTGATGATTTTGTCTTTTGTGATGTGGCCTAAGCAGCAAATATCTTTCATTATCGATTTGTTATTATTCAGCAGAGTTTATAAAATGTGTGCAAAATTACTGAATTTAAAGCAAATAACAAAGAACACACGGCATAATGACACTGTAATACAGCATATTATAGGCATACGGCATGATACTTGAGAAGTGCGGAACACCGTATGCAGGACGCTGCGCATTGTCGATAACGGACACCGACTTGGCTCTTCGGGACATAATGATGGAATGTTGGACGTGCAAAATATAAAAAAACGAAAAACTGAACCTGAGATGTTAAATAATCGCGGTAAGAATCCATGAAAAATCGCTCTGGAGCGGACGGAGAACTGTTTAGCGCGAAAAAACGCGAATTTTCGAACTTCTTACAAAATACTGATAATCAGCCGTTTATAGCCCACCGGACTTTGACTGACATTTCTCCGCCTTGCGATAAGGCCTGTTTCAGCCCATGATATAGGCTGTATCAGGTGATGAAACGGACTGTATCATGCCTTAAAACAGTATTTATCACACCATGAAAAAGACCGTTTCGCACCGCCAACCCGCCTCGGATGGTTCGCCGTTCTGTACAAACAGGCCTTCCGGCAGCCGGATACGGCCCGGCATTTTCACAGAATTGGAAAAACAGAATGTTAAATACAGTCCCGCGAAATGCAAATAGAAGTTAACACACACTTGCAAAAACGTGCGCGACTCGGGTGGAAAGCCTCAGCCCTTACATGCAGCGACCTGTTGCAGTATATGGGGAATAAACATTCCGCCTTCGTCGTTTTCACGCCCGGAAATACGGTGACGGCACAGGCATTATGGCAGAATCATAAAAAAACAAATCGGGACACACGCCCTGAAGCGTATGTCCCGACCCTATATACATAGTGGAGAAAAAACTTATTTCACAACTACCTTGTGTACCGAACCGTCGCTCATGCGCACGATATTGACGCCTTTCTCAGGTGCCTGCAGTCTGCGACCGTCGAGCGAATAGCGCGATGTCTCATACGGTTTTTCGGATACGGCAGAATCACCGATGCCTGTTGTGTCGAAGCCTTCGATGATTTCGAAACGGTTCCATTCGGCAGCGTTTCTGTAAGCATCCTCACTTCCTTTCGGAACATACAGTTTGACACCGGACAGATCGTACGGGAACGTGTACTCGCCAATCTCTATCGGAGTGCTGTTGAACACGCGGCACTCTTTCAATTCACTGCAATTCGTAAATACATCATAACCGTATATATTCTGCAGAGTAGATGGCAGTGAGATTGTCTCGAGCTTCTCTCCGAATCTGACATTAGGCATATCCTCGTATGCCGATGCCTTTACAGCCGGTTTTGCCAGTGCAACCGGAGCCATACCTATCGATACGCAACCTTCCGGTATCTCGACATTGACCATAGCAGGCGGAACCATAAGCACAGCAGTCTTATCCTTGTCGTAGAGTATTCCACCCTGCGAAGCAAACACTTTGTTGTCCGGAGACACCTCTATGCTCTCAAGATCATCGCTGAACGATGTTGCTTCCCATTTTTCTACTGATGCAGGAACGTAAAGTTTCTTAATGTTGGCATCACCAAAAATATCCGGCATGAATGTCAGTCCTTCACCCAATGTGATCTCGGTAAGAGGGCAGTGCTCGAATACATTGTATTCTATAGTTTTCAAAGTCGAAGGAATATTGACAGACTTGAGGTTGCCACAGTTAAGGAATGCGTAACGCTCAATCTTCTCAAGTCCTTCGGGCAGTGTGACTTTCTCAAGTGATCCGCCGCCGACAACCATATCACGTCCACCGAACGGAGTAAATGCTTCCTTACCAATGGTTTTCGTACCTTCCTTGATAACTATTTCCTTAGGTGTTCCGGCCAGACCTATCGCTGTTGTTCCGGCATAAAGTACGCCCGGCTCATGGTTGATAAGCCACGGAGTTCCATAGAAAGCCGTGCTCTCGGCTGAAGCATCACCTGTGAAAATAACCTCAGAAAGACTCTTGCAGTTTGCGAATGCCGCATAAGAAACCATACATCCGTCCGGTATTGTAACAGATGTTATTCCTGTGCCATAAAAAGCCAAGCCTGTGATATCTACAACACCTTCGGGCAGAACGACCTTACCTTCGATAGCAGGAGGCACACAGTCTACACACCAACCGAGTTCGCCTTCATGTACGTCCATATCTGTGAGCATTCTCAACAGCACACCGTTTGCTGTCATATATTTATCATTTGGCACCGGCATGCTTATAGACGCAAGTTTCTTCATTGCATACATTACGGGCACATACTGACGAGATTCAAACGATTCATCATCAACAGGCACATCAGTACTTGCTGCTCCTGCAAAATCTGATGGAAGAACAAGTTCTGTCAAACCGCCTGCCGCATCAACAAGAAAACGGCCGTCCATTCCCTGTACTTCTTCATAAATTGCATTTCCTTCAGATTCGAATATCCCGTTGGATGCTTCCACAGAAAGAGAAACCAGATTATCACGAGTTACGAACAACTGGTCCGGAATGGAAACAACATCAGAAGGCATGACATATTCTGTTCTGGTTTGCGGCAGGAAAACAATTTCACGACCTTTGACATATCCGTCGTTATGATATACCTCTGTATTTGTATAAATCACGTTATCCGTTGACGAATAGGCTCCACCGCTATAAACGCTTACCTTATCGAGCACAGGACATTCTTTTATGTCAAGCGATGACACAGAAGAAGGGAATGTTGCCGATTTGAGAGACGCCATACCGTTCATAGAAATACTCTCAAGACCTCCTGCAAATACAATTTCTTCTACATTCGGCATTTTCTCAAGATCCAACCTTTTGCTGCCATAATAGTCGGTCATACCATCAACCAGTGTAACCTTACCGCGTACTCATTTAGGCAAACGGAGAAGTGCCAGAGTATTTTTATCATAAATAGCACCATCCTGTGAGAAGTAAGATTCGTTGCCTTCGTCCACTGTGATACTCTCCAAAAGGTCACAACGTTCAAAGGCATACATCTGATCTAAAATCTTATTGACAGTAGCAGGAATGGAAAGTGTCTTGAGATTCTCTTTAAAACTTACGGCATCACAATCAATTTTTGTCACAGTGTAAACATTGCCTCCATAATCGACATTGGCTGGAATGGCCACATGCTCTTCATTTCTCGGAATCTGGAGCAACGTGAGAGTATGCTCACCATCCTTATTCACACTGTAGATAAACTCATCTACCTTAATTGTTTGTCCCATAGCATGCAATGACCATAACGAAAGACAAAGCATGAACAATAAATAAGTAATTCTTTTCATAAAAATTTTTTATTATAAAAGACATTTAATAAAACAATAATCCTTCATCCAAAATATACCTGTTTAAATACAAATGCAAAGTTAGTTAATAACTATAAACGAAGAGTCTTATATATGTAAAACAATGTTAAATAAGGGTATTTGATTTTCAAAGTGAACCGAAGTGATAAGATATCATCATTTTTTCAGAATAAAATCCGTAAGTTTGCAATGCAGTTGCAACACCATATTATATTATGAACAAGATAAATTACCAGCTGAAACTCGACGAAATAATAAAGCGCCACACGGCAGCCGGTGAGACACCGACACTGTTGCTGCACAGCTGTTGTGCTCCGTGCAGCAGTTACACGATAGAATATCTGTCGCAGTATTTCCGCATCACGGTGCTTTATTACAACCCGAACATATCGCCAGAATCCGAATACATGCACCGCATAGAGGAGCAGCGACGATTCATAAGCGAGCTGAAGACGGTAAACCCCGTGAGCTTCGAGCCGGGCGAGTACGACCCGCAGACGTTCTACAACGCCGTTCGCGGACTGGAGAACGAGCCGGAGGGCGGCGACAGATGCCTGGTATGCTACAGGCTGCGCCTGGAGGAAGCGGCGCGGATGGCTGCCGAACGCGGACTCGACTACTTCACTACAACGCTCACCATAAGCCCGCTGAAACGTGCGGACAAGATAAACGAGATAGGCGAAGAGATAGCCGCGCAGACCGGAGTGAAGTTTCTGCCGTCCGACTTCAAGAAGCGTGGCGGATATCTGCGCTCCATTGAGCTGTCGCGCGAATACGGACTCTATCGTCAGAACTATTGCGGCTGCGTGTTCTCCAAGCGCCAGGCCGAAGAACGCAACAAAGAATAAGCATGGACAACTCTTCACCAATACTGGAACTGACACGGCAGCGCATGCTGCTTCAGGTGGAATATGCCTGTGAGAAGGAGAACTTCCGCAGACAGACCGAAGCCTTCGGCATACAGCGGAAGGTGAAGCGCGGCGACGCTTGGTATCCCATAAAGACGGGACGCACATACTATAACTCGCTCAACCAGGAGGTGCTCGAGATAATAAGACAGGATGAGAGCGACATAGAACACAACTTCGAATATGGCCGCCCAGTATGTTTCTTCACCATAAACGAGCACGCCAAAGGCAACGAGAAAAGCATACGCTACCTGCCGTTCACAGCCACGGTGAGCTACGCCGAGGCCGACCGCATGGTGGTGGTGATGCCCGACAGCAGCCGCATACTCGAACTACAGCGCAGCGAGATGCCCGTGGGCATACAGCTTTCGTTCGACGAGACGTCGTACAGACTCATGTTCGAGGCGCTCGACCGCGTAATCAACGCACGCTCAGGGCGCCTGGCATATCTGCGCGACCTGTTCTACTCGGGCATGAAGGCAGGACGCTTCACGTTCGGTCCGACGCGTTTTCCGTGGCTGAACCCGTCGCAGGAGCACGCCGTCAACGAGATGATGGTGGCTAAGGACGTGATGGTGGTGCACGGACCTCCGGGTACCGGCAAGACCACAACACTCGTCGAGGGCATCTACGAGACGCTGCGTCGCGAGAACCAGGTACTGGTATGCGCACAGAGCAACATGGCTGTAGATTGGATTTCGGAGAAACTTGTCGACCGCGGACTGAACGTGCTGCGAATAGGTAATCCCACACGTGTGAACGACAAGATGCTGTCCTTCACCTACGAACGGCGCTTCGAGGCACATCCTGACTATCCGCAACTGTGGAGCATACGCAAGGCCATACGCCAGATACGCAAGCAACGCCGGCGCGGCGACGACCTGCACCAGAAGCTGGAAAGGCTACGCAGTCGCGCCGTGGAACTGGAACTGCGCATCAACAACGACCTTTTCGGCGAGGCGCGCGTCATTGCATCGACACTCACCGGCTCGGCCAACCGTCTGCTGGAAGGCATGAAGTTCGGCACACTGTTCATAGACGAGGCGGCGCAGGCGCTCGAAGCAGCATGCTGGATTGCCCTCCGCCGTGCCACACGCGTGGTGCTTGCCGGCGACCACTGCCAGCTTCCGCCCACCGTCAAGAGCATCGCGGCACTGAAAGGTGGCCTGGGCACAACGCTCATGGAGCGCATTGTGGAGCGCAAACCCGAGGTGGTGACACTGCTCACTGTGCAATACCGCATGAACGAGGAGATAATGCGTTTCCCCAACGAGTGGTTCTATCAGGGCCGTATAACTTCGGCACCGCAGATAAAATACCGCGGAATACTCGACTTCTACTGCCCCATGACATGGATAGACACGTCCGCACTCGAAGGCAAGGAGGAATTTGTGGGCGAGAACTTCGGCCGAATCAACCGTCAGGAGGCGGAACTCACGGTAGCCACTCTCACCTCTTACTTCAACAAGATAGGCAAACAACGGCTGCTCGACGAAAGTATCGACGTGGGCGTGATATCGCCCTACCGCGCACAAGTGCAATATCTGCGAAGGCTGATAAAGAAAGACGAGTTCTTCAAACCCTACCGCAACCTCATCACAGTCAACACCGTTGACGGATTCCAGGGGCAGGAACGCGACGTGATAGTAATCTCGCTGGTGCGTGCCAACGACGAGGGTCAGATAGGATTTCTGCGCGATCTGCGACGGATGAACGTGGCGATAACCCGCGCAAGAATGAAACTCATCATACTGGGTGACGCTGCAACCATGACGCGGCATCCGTTCTATAAAAAGCTGTATGACCACATCATGAAGGCAAACCGGCCATACGGAGCGACAGACGACGGAGCACCAGTAGACAGCAACGACAATGCCGTAACCGCAGACAGCCCGAAGACTGACACACAAACACAAGACATAACATAAAACATACAAAATATCATGCTTCAACGTGACTATATCCTGCGACTGATACGCGAATTCATGGCCGCGCTCGAACGGATGCTCGAGAAAAAGGAAGTGGCCGACCGGCGCGAGGAAATAAAACAACTCTACGAACAATATGTGGGCCCCTACGCGCTATATCACAACGCAACGACCGAGGAGGTGCTGCTCGCACTAGCCGGACTGGACGAGGAACAGCGCCTGCCACGCATGGAAATGCTCGCCGAACTGTTCTACGCCGAGGCCGACACAGTGTCGTCGCCGGAGCGCGAATTTCTGTTGGAAAAGGCTTTCGCACTGTTCAGCATTATCGAACGTGAGGGAAAGACCTACTCGCTGAAGCGCAGATGGAAAATGCAGGACATACGCGAGAGGACATCAAACGCACAAAACACCGCCGCCGCAACAGATGAAAATATTCTTCAATCATAAGGAAGAACTGTGGAACTCGTGGTCGCACGCGGCAGGAATTGTCATAGGTGTGGCAGCAGGCGCGGTGTTCATAGCCTGGTGTCTCCACACCGACAACATCTGGGCAACCACCGGCATCATTCTCTATCTGTTCGGTATGCTATGCTCCTATGTTGCCTCCACCGTCTATCATTCGCTCAGTGCATGGTCGAAATGGAAGGAACGGCTGCGCCGATGGGACCATGCCGCCATCTACTGGCACATAGCCGGCTCCTACTCACCCATCACTCTGATAGCCCTGCGTGAGTGTGGAGCGTGGGGCTGGGCGCTGTTCGCATTCATATGGACGGCTGCAATAGCCGGCACCGTAATGAGTTTTCTGCGGCTGAAAGACCACAGCAATCTGGAGACCGTATGCTTCGTGGCAATGGGTATGAGTGTGCTCGTGGCGTTCAAACCACTCGTTGACAGCGTGAGCGGCATTTCATTGGCGTGGATAATAGCCGAAGGCGTGAGCTACATCACCGGCGCACTGTTCTACAGTCTGAACAAACGGCGGTTCATGCACACGGTGTTCCACTTCTTCGTGTTGCTCGGTTCCGTGTGCCACATATTCGCCGTGTGGGACATTCTCATGACTTATATATAAACAAAATCATCCTGACAGCTTATCAGTTCACAACCTATGTATAATAAAAAAACTAAAACAATCTTCTCAGACATGACAAAGACAAGAACTCTGCTGCTCATACTGATACTGACAGCAGTCGCAGGCACCGCTTGTGCAAGCGGCAAAGGCAGGACATCTGCCAACGGACAACCAAGAATAGTAAACATAATAAACTTCATACGTCAGACCGACTACCGCGTGGAGGACGCCGACCGGAAACTCTACGAAACGGTGTGCCGACAGGTGGAGCTTGTTAACCGCTACAATCTTCCGGCAACATTCCTGCTCGAGTACGACGCACTCATCAATCCGCTGTATCAGGACCTGCTGAAGACAAAGCTGAAAGAAGGTTCGGAGATAGGCGCATGGTGGGAGCTGACTCAACCGCAAATTGAGGCGGCAGGCATAAAGTGGCGCGGCGAATACTCGTGGGTATCGCACGCAAACATAGCTTTCAGCACAGGATACACCAAGGAAGAGCGCGAACGTCTGGTGGATGTCTACATGCAGAAGTTCAAGGAGATATTCGGCACATATCCCAAATCTGTCGGCTCATGGTTCATCGACGCCCACACACTGGCATATATGTACGACAAATATGGCATCGAAGCATCATGCAACTGCAAGGACCAGATAGGCACGGACGGCTACACTCTGTGGGGCGGCTACTGGAATCAGGCCTATTATCCCAGCCGTCTCAACGCATACATGCCTGCCCAGACGACCGAAGGACAGATACCTGTGCCCATCTTCAGAATGTTGGGCAGCGACCCGATATATCAGTATGACGACGGACTGGGTAACGAACGGCAGGGCGTAATATCGCTCGAACCGGTATATCCGCACGCCGGAATGAACCGCAAATGGGTGGACTACTTCTTCGACGCGCTCACCGAAGGTCCGTGTCTTGCCTTCGGATATGCGCAGGCCGGACAGGAAAACTCATTCACCTGGGATAACATGCGTGCGGGACTCGAGATGCAGATGCCGCTCATCGACTCATTGCGACGTGCCGGACGTCTGCGTGTGGAGACGCTCGGAGAGTCGGGACGATGGTTCAGAAAGCGTTTCAAGCTTACTCCCGCCACATCTGTCACAACGGTGAGCGACGTACGCGGCGAAGGCAACAAGACCGTCTGGTACAACAGCCGCAACTACCGCGCCAACCTGCTATGGGAGAAGGGCCGCTTCAGATTCCGCGACATCCACATCTTCGACGAGCGTTTCAAGTCGGAATATCTTGACAAACCGGGCACAGGCAACCAGTTTCTGTTCTACACACTGCCCTTTGTCGACGGATTCATGTGGAGCAAGGGCGACGACCGCGCAGGCCTGATGTTCGTAAAAGTGGGCGGTGACGGCCGTGCGGAAGAACTCTGGCTCGACAATCCTACTGTGAAAGAACACGGCCGGAGTGTGCTCGAAGTGAGCGGCACCGACCAATACGGCCACACATACCGTATCACTCTGCGCGACGACTGCATTGAAGTTAGCTCACCCGACGCCGGCAATGACGACACCTGGGCACTGCAACTGCACGCCGCTCCCGACGCTCCGCTGCCCTTCACGACAATCAACGACAGGTCGGCCGAAGCCGTATTCCGTGGCTATTCCTACTCCGTCGGCTGCTCAAAGGGACGTTTCGAAAAAGCCGATGACGGTGAAAGCCACGTACTGCGCATCTGTCCCGACAAAGGCCGGATAGTTATTGACTGCGCACAATAACCTGCATCAGTGTCTTCACGCGCCACGTACGTGATATTTATGTACGCGTATGCGGTGCATGAAAATGCATAAAACACGGTTAAACAAACAATTCGCCGACTTTTCTTTGCAGTATCTGCAACTTGAACTATCTTTGCACAAGATATAGATGCATTCGGAAAACTGAAAGTAAACTTTCTTTCCACCCGTATGCAATATCATTACATAATGATATAACTGCACTTGGGAAATCGAAAGCAAGCTTTCCTTTCACTCGTTTGCAATATCTTTGCATATCAAATAACAACATAATACTATGGATTGGATAAACGGGCTTTTCAGCATAAACCCGGCCGCACAGACAACCATTGTGCTTTCGCTGATAACTGCTGCCGGACTTGCACTTGGCAAGTTCCATATACGCGGCATTTCGCTCGGAATAGCTTTTGTGTTCTTCGTAGGCATTGTCGCTGGTCAGCTCGGCTTCAGCGCCGACGCCCAGATGGTCAAATTTGCAGAGACATTCGGCCTGCTGCTTTTCGTCTACACCCTCGGTCTGCACGTAGGACCAAGCTTTGTGGGCATGATGCGCAACGAAGGCGTGTCGCTCAACATGTGGAGTCTCGCCGTCATTATCACCGGTACTGCACTGGCACTTCTTCTCTGTCCGCTGACAGGCATAAGCGTTGCCGACATGACCGGCATCCTCTGCGGCGCCACAACCAATACTCCCGCCCTTGCCGCGGCACAGCAGGCACTCACCAGCGCCGGGCTTCCCAGCAGCGGAGCAGCACTGGGATGCGCCGTTACCTATCCGCTCGGAGTTGTCGGAGTGATACTTGCCATGATATTCATACGCCGTTTCTTCGTTAAACCGGCCGACCTCGAACCACGCGACAAGAACAATGAAGACAACACATACATTGCGCAGTACATCGTGGTAAACCCGGCACTCGACGGCAAAACCATCTACGAGATATCGCAGATGACCCACCGCCACTTCATCATATCGCGCATTTGGCGCGACGGTAAGGTGATAGTGCCGCTGGCAGATACAAGAATGCAGCAGGGCGACAACGTGCTCGTTGTGACAAACATCGATGAGTCTGACGCCATGAACATACTCTTCGGAAAGAAGGTGGAAAAGGACTGGAACCGCGACAAGGATCGCATAGACTGGAACGCAATAGACAGTAACGTGGAAAGTCGCGTCATACTGCTCACACGCACCGGCCTCAACGGCAAGACACTCGGAGCCCTACACATGCGCACAGCCTACGGAGTGAACGTCAGCCGCATAATGCGCGGCGACATAAAACTGCTTGCAAGCGACGATCTGCGCCTACAATACGGCGACCGTCTCACCGTTGTCGGCGCACCGGAAGACATAAGCCACGCCGAACAGTTCCTCGGCAACGCCGTCCAGGTGCTCAACGAGCCAAACCTCGGAGCGATATTCTTCGGAATGATACTCGGTCTGGCGCTCGGCATGATTCCTATCCATCTGCCCGGAATGAGCGCACCCGTACACCTCGGCATTGCCGGCGGCGGCATCATAATGGGAATTCTCGTGGGCGCACTCGGCTCGCGTGCCCATTTCATCAGCTACACCACACGTTCAGCATCGCTCATGCTGCGCAAGCTCGGACTGTCACTCTATCTGGCATGTCTCGGTCTTGAGGCGGGCAGCGACTTCTTCAGCACCATCATGCGCCCCGAAGGTCTGATGTGGGTTGCCACCGGATTCATAATCACAGTGCTCCCGCTCATCATCGTAGGTCTGCTTGCACTGCATACACGCAAGTTCGATTTCGGCACCATCTGTGGCATTCTCTGCGGCTCGATGGCCAACCCCATGGCGCTAAGCTACGCCAACGACACACTCAAAGGCGACACCGCCGCCGTGAGCTACACATCGGTTTATCCGCTCGGAATGTTTGTCAGGGTGATCATTGCACAGATAATAATAATGTTCTCCGTCTGACGACGGTATTTGAACCACATACATAGAAAACGCAACAACCCCGGCGCCGTTTCTGGTGGGCGCCGGGGTTGTCCTTTTATAAGGCGCGGTCCGCACACCGGCAGACCGCCTTTCACATAGATTACTTGTTCATCACGCTGCGTATTTCCTCGACAATCTGCTCGTCGGTGAGCTTGTTGTCGCGCATGAGCTGCTGTACGTCGTAGCGGTCGTAAAGCGCTTTCTCCACACCGAAGTTCATTGTCTTCATGTCCGACGGACCATAGAAGCGGCTTATGCGCTCGCCAAAACCGCCGTCCACACAGCCGTCCTCAAGCGTTACAACCAGCTGATGGTCTGCCTTCAGGCTCTCAAGCAGCTCCTCGTCGGTGCCGCTGATGTAGCGCGGATTGATGACGGTGGCGTCGATGCCGCACTCTTTCAGCGCGTCTGCCACACGCTCTGCCTTGGCAAGGAAGTTACCCAGACCTATCAGAGCCACGCCACTGCCGCGACGCACCACCTTGTAGCGGTTGAGCTCGGAGTAATCGGTGTCGCACGGCTCCGTGCTGTGATGCACCTCGCCCTCCGGCACACGCAGCGCCACAGAATACTTGTCCTGCTGTATGGCCCACTTCTCCATGGCTATCATCTCCTCCACCGTTGCCGGCGCAAGGTAAACAAGATTAGGTATGTGGCTGAGCATCGGTATGTCGAAGAAACATATATGCGTGAAATCATTCATACCGAAGATAGATGCACCCACCACGTTTATCACGGCCGGATTGCCGTTCACACAGAGATCCTGCGCTATCTGGTCGTATGTGCGCTGCAGGAATGTGGCGTAAGTGCTGAACACCGGATGCGCACCGCGGCGTGCCATACCCGAAGCCATTGCCACAGCCTCCTCCTCGGCTATGCCCACGTCCACATGCTGTGCACCAGCCTCGCGACGTTCTTCCGGTCCGAAACCTATCGATGCCGGCACAGCCGCAGCTATGCACACCAGCTTCTCGTCGCGCTTCATCTCCTCTCTGAGCCATCCGCCCAGAATCTGTGCCGCACTCTCTCCGCCGCCACATGGTTTCAGTTCGCCCGTCTCCACGTCGAACGGCATGTTCCAGTGCCACTTCTCCTTATTGTCCACAGCCGGCTGCCATCCGTGTCCCTTCTCCGTGTGCAGGTGCACCACCGTAGGATGCAGCGTATCCTTCACCGATGCGAACGCCTCGATGAGCGCCTCTATGTTGTTGCCCTGCTCCACATACTTGTAGTCGAAGCCCATAGCCTTGAATATGTTCAGCTCGGCGTTGCCCTTTGTCTCGCGCAGCAGCTGCAGGTTACGGTAGAGTCCGCCGTGGTTCTCGGCTATAGACATCTCGTTATCGTTCACCACTATTATTATATTGGTGCCCAGCTCGGCAGCCATGTCAAGGCCTTCGAAAGCCTCGCCTCCGCTCAGCGAACCGTCGCCGATGACAGCTACCACGTTCTCCTTGCCTCCGAGAATGTCGCGTGCCTTCTGCAAACCTGTGGCCAGAGCAACCGACGTAGATGTATGACCTATCTCGAAGCAGTCGTATTCGGGCGACTCCGCCGGACTGCTGTAGCCCGACACCTCAGCCATGCGTGTGCTGTCGATGAATCCGTAAGCACGGCCTGTCAGCATCTTATGCGGATAAATCTGATGCGACACGTCGAATACTATTCTGTCTTCCGGCATGTTGAAGACATAGTGCAGAGCTATCGTCGCCTCAACAAATCCGAGGTTCGGGCCCACGTGTCCACCTATCATACTGTCACGTTTGAGTATGCCACCGCGTATTTCTGCGGCAAGCAGTCTGAGCTGTTCGGCCGTCATGCTCTTGATGTCGGCCGGAGATTTTATATTTTCCAGTAACATATCAGATAATTATTTGTGAATTTGCTGTTATGAATAAGACTTCTGCGGAATGCTCCATGTAGCTTATCTTTTGCAAAGATTATGCAAACGAGCGGAAAGAAAGTTTACTTTCAATTTTCCGAGTGCAGCTAATCTTCTGCAAAGATACTACAAAATCACTTCTTCCCGAAATATTTGTATTTACCATTTTTACGGTAAATATTACCTTCATCAACGCCGGCCGTGCACTATACGCGCAGCCATACGGCAGTGCTGTGCCGTCGTCAAATGCCTCATAAAACAAAAAGGTTGTATCTGAACTCAGATACAACCCCGCATAACTCTAACCTCACGGCCAAAAATTATCGCATGATGAAATTTCTTTGTTACTTTACTTTCTTTGTATTTGTATTTGTCATTTTACAACATGTTTCTTACCGTTCACGATATATATGCCCTTTGGCAGACCTTCGAGCGATGTGTCATCAGCCACCTTCTGGCCATTGATGTTGTAAACACCTTCCATTGCCTTGTCGCCAGGCACTTCTGTCACGATGCCGTTGATGTCGGTTGTTCCACCTTCACCATCGATGGCAAGAACTTTGGAATTGCTGCTCGTGCCCATATCTGTAATGTACCAGCATGTACCGAGCAGGCCACCCCACGCACCTGTCAAATGATACATCTTACCGCCAGACATAACGTATGAACCTTTGGGCACAGGTGTAGCACCTTGTGCTGCTCCCGGACGCTGATAGAAGTATGTGTAACTCAATTTTCCGGTTGTTGTCGTTACTTCTACTGTATTATTACCCGGAGTGGCCATACCCTCTGGACAGCTTACACCCGTAATGGTGTAGATATTTCCGTATGGGAAAGTCACTTCCTGTGAAGGTACATCAGGGTCGTTTTCTTTTTTCACAGTGAATGTGTGTGGGGTATTTTCCGCAACCACAGGATCTTTTGTAACCCAGATAAGATAACATCCGCCACGCACTATTGCTGGTGTATCATAATTGTCGAAGAGGTTAACAGTTGAGAAAAGTATCTGATCCTTGTTCTGTGGGTTAACACCCTCGAGCTTGCAGAGCTTGGCGTCATCACCGAATGTCTCCATTATCTGAGAACCTGTTACATCACAAGGTAATGTTATGGCATTCCATGCTTTCAACACGAACTTGCGGCTGAGGTGGAACGGATATGGCTGTTGGAATGTGTACCGATCAACTTCACTTACCGTACGGTTGTAAGCGTCAAGACCTATTTCGTTCTGTCCGATATAATACAGACCGAAGTTGTCTACATACACACGACCTTCCTTACCCTTCTTATTCACACCCAGCTTCAGCTTACCGTCAGCTCCAACATTCACGTATACTCTTACTCTATGATAAGACTCGTCCGGTTCGAATGCATTCGTCTTTGCAAGGAAATAGGATGCTGCGACGTTACGACGGAAATAAATCCGATTGTCTGTGTTAAGAGCAATCTTAAGCGTTCTTGTATAGTTTTCAAAAGTAGTTTGGTCTCCGCTATTGAGAACCGGTATCAGTGTTTCTTCTCCGTTTGCAAACAGATATGCATTTGAACCTTCTGTTGCGATATTCTCATGATCGTATGCACCGTTCTTATATGTTGCATAGTCATTCTTGTCGAAGAAAGCCTGTGCCTCCACCATATAAAGTCCAGGTTTCAGACCGTCGATTGTCTGATAGAACTCAACAGGTGCACTTTCACTTGCTGTCACAGCACCAATCTCCACACAACCGAAAGCTCCATAATCTATAGCATACTGGTCGTTTGAACCGTTTGTTCCCAAGTTAGGATCAATGGTGGTGCAATAGTCATCAGTGCCATATTCCAGATTTGTCACAGACCAGAATTTGTTATCCGCATCACTTACATTTCTAAGGAAGCGTGAGTTTCTGATAAATCCGGTGATGTTGTAACGTCCTTGTTCCGCAACAGTCTTCAATATTTCATTGTAGTCATCGCGCTTTATAAGACACCAGTTGTTTCTCTCACCATTTCTGTCCGCATGTACGTAACCACCATTATCTTTATCTTCTTTGTAATGATAATAATAAGTACCATTACTAAGCCCTTCTCCACTGATGGTTGTTGTTAAATAATAAATTTTTTCTTTTTCAGTTTCATTAAAAGATATCACAGCCCACTTATCTTCCGGACGGTCCAGATATACTTTATGAGCTTCCCATTCGTCCACACCTTCGTCAAGTCTCGCATTATCGATTCCGATGCAACTTCCTTTCGCCTTATTAACGATAGCAGATTCCAGATAATATCCATTTCCTGCAGAAATCACCTTAAAACAGATACCTCGTTCGCTCAATACGGTCTGCATACCATATCTTCCTCCACCATGCACGAACTGTTTTTTATCTACATTCTTCAATGTCAATGCCACCATCTCCAGAATCGCCGCCGGGATTATACGATGAATAACTTGCCATAACCGGCTCAGCCTCCATACCCAATACCTTGATGGAAGGCTTCTCATACATTTTCTTTCTCATTTTCTAATTGTTATATACTGATTCGATTTCGTAAACTCAATTTTCAAACTGCCTTCTACATTCACAGAGACCGGAAATGCTGTTCGCGTCCCGGTCGTGTTGTGCGGAAAATTAACATTCTATAAGAAAAATCATACCTGAATAGGCATTGTGGTTTGCTTTAGTGTAATAATCTTATCTTCGGTTGTTTTTTGCTTAATTTATGTTTATATTACATACACCTCATTCAGAGAGGTATGCCAAAGTACGTATTGTTATGTTCGATTTCGGTGACAAAGATATGACTTATATGCATTATACCCAAATTATCGGCTTATAAAAATGTAAGTTTTTACAAAATTTAACGGATGAATAATACAAATAATATGACATATATAACAAATGTGATATGCCATAATTTAAAAAAAACGATATTTCGTTGTACCTCTCTGAATGAGGTTTTATATACCATCCATCCACTTTTTATCCACATAAAACAGGGTTGCCAAAATTCGCTCACCCCCTTTATACAAACGGTTTCTCACTCATCTGCGCTACCCATAAAGCCCTTCATTTTCCACCTATGCCGCATAAGCGATATGTAATATTATGAACATGGCAGACGGGAACGGCATGTAGGACTTACAGACAATCACACCTTCATGCATCGGCAGTACACATCTGCACACCTCTTCGAAATATAATCCTGACACACCCGCCGACGTAGCGCCATCACACAAACCTCTTCTCCACACCCGCGTAATCGCCGGAAAAAGCGGATGTTTACGCATTTGCGCAACAAAAACGGCCCGGCAGAAATTCTGTGATTGCCGGTCGCAATAAACAGTCTGCGGTTACGGTCCTGAAGAGGCGTTGTTTTTTCTATCGGAGTGAAAACAATATGGGGCACTTACAGATTTTCAGCATCCTGTGGTTTTTCCGTCCGAGTTTTCCGTTCTACCCCGAAAAATAAATGAGAATTTGCGCGCGGACTTTCCTTCGGACGCAAATTCGCGAAAAATAAGAATTCTTCTCAAACCCCTGTATATCAACAATTTACATTCAGGAGTGACTTTTTCGTCAGACGAAATGCACAGTTTCAGCACGCGATATGGCCCATATCAGGGCCCGATATGCACTGTATCACACCATGAAACAGACAAAACCAGAGGCTGAAACGGGCTTAACCGGAACGCCGAACCAACCATGCGCCACTCCACAGCTGGGTATACCGCAAGGCGGTCCGGCATGAACAAGCCTCTATAAGGCAGGATTTAACATTCCTTCACATCTCTTTCGCGATTTTATTTTGTCAAAAAAAAGTCAAGAAAATCTGTAAGTACGTCGCCCGAGTTTTCTTTAAAGACACAGACTTGAGGCGTGAGAAGAAACGCGCTGAAAACTTTTGCACAAGGCGCTGAAGACAGGGCGGAGGTGCACGCGGACGCGCAATTCTGTAAAAATGGTTGTCTTATCTGTAATTTTATTGCCTCAACGTACGTTTTATTTGCGTAACTTTGCCATCGTGGAAGGGTATGCCCACGCCCAAACTCCGCCTCAGCCATGCGACGACATCCCACCGGACGGGACGTGACACATGCGCGACGGGACGACAGAGCGGCGCAGGACGTATGCAGACAGAGCCGCCGACACCACGGCAGAACGGGGAATGAGCACGCAGGGGCTGCATTTTTTAGGATGCGGATTGATTGAGTTTTACTATTTTTCCGTATCTTTGTATAAGATAACCTGCATTCGGGAAAGTGAAAGCAAGCTTTCTTTCCGCTCATTTGCATTATCTTTGTATAAGATAGGATGCGGTTCGGCAATGCCACGTATGGTAAAACTTTGTTTTCCCAACTTGTCGCTGCGCTCACCTTTCACTATCTTTGTATAAGATAACCTGCACTCGGGAAAGTAAAAGCAAGCTTTCTTTCCGCTCGTTTGCATTATCTTTGTAAAAGACAGGATGCGGTCCGGCCACATCAGACATTCTAAAAACCGACACAGCGGACACAACCATTAAAACGATAACAAGATATGATCAGAAAACTATTGCTTTCAACATTTGTCTTCATACTGGCGGCGGCAGCAATGGCGCAGTCGAAGGTTTACGTGACGCGCGACATCTCGCCCGAATCTCTCATAAAGATATACGAGGCGCTCGGACGCAAGGCCAAGGGGCGCGTGGCGGTGAAGGTGAGCACCGGCGAGGCCGGCAATCCCAACTATCTGCAGCCTTCGCTCATCGGTCTGCTGGTGAAGAAGGTGAAGGGAACCATCGTGGAATGTAACACAGCCTACGGCGGACGGCGCAGCTCGGCAGAGGAACATATGCGCGTGGCAGAGGAACACGGATTCACCAAGATAGCCAAGGTGGACATAATGGACGCCAAGGGCGAGTTCAGAATACCGGTGCGCGACACCACCAACATCAAGTACAACCTTGTGGGAACTGGCCTGAAGGACTACGACTTCATGATAAACCTCGCCCACTTCAAGGGGCACCCCATGGGCGGTCTGGGCGGAGTGATAAAGAACCAGAGCATAGGCGTGGCATCGGCCAACGGCAAGGCCTACATCCATACGGCCGGCTATCAGGACAAGGTGGAAGGCATGTGGGCGCACACCAAGAACCAGGACGGTTTTCTCGAGTCGATGGCTGCGGCGGCACAGGCCGTGGCCGACTACTTCGGCGACAAGATACTGTACATCAGTGTGATGAACAACATGTCGGTGGACTGCGACTGCGTGTCGAAGCCTGAGGCTCCGACTCTGAAGGACTACGGCATCCTGGCATCGCTCGACCCCGTGGCCCTCGACCAGGCTTGCGTGGACATAATATTCAACATGACGGCATCTGAGGGCAACGACAACGCTCCGCTAAAGGAGCGCATCAGCTCGCGCCACGGCACACACACCATAGAGCACGCCGAGAAGATAGGACTCGGCAGCCGCAAATATCAGCTCATAAGCATAGACAAATAAAACAAACACTACAATAACATTATGCAACACGAAGCCAAACTGTACACACTCTCGCTGAGAGAACAGCGCACCTATGCGCTCACAGCTCTCTTTGTGCTCGGCAACATAGCCTTGCCGCAGCTGTGCCATCTGGCACCTTACGGCGGACAGATGTTTCTGCCGATATTCTTCTTCACGCTCGTCGGAGCCTACAAATACGGTTTCACCGTAGGTCTGGCCACCGCCGTGCTCTCACCCATCGCCAACTCGCTGCTCTTCGGACGCCCCGCCGGCGCCATGCTTCCGCCGATGCTGTTGCAGTCGGTGCTGCTCGCCGCAGTGTCGGCAGCCCTCGCCCGCCGCATGGCCGACAGGGTTACGCCCGCCGCTCTGGCATGTGTGGCCACAGGTTGTCTGCTTGCCGGTCTGCTCATAGAGCGCGCCATGATAAGTGTCGACCACAGTGTGCTCACCTCGATGGTGCGTGCCGTGCCGGGACTTCTGCTCCAGATATTCGGAGGATATTATCTCATCAGAAAACTATAAAACCACTGAAAGATGCTGAGAAAGACAAGAATAATACTCGCAGCGGTGTTCTATGTGCTCATCACGCTGCTGTTTCTCGACTTCACGGGCACGCTGCGCTTCTGGCTCGGATGGACGGCCAAGATACAGTTTCTGCCGGCGCTGCTCGCCGTAAACGTACTGGTGGTGCTGGCACTCATCGTGCTCACGCTCATCTTCGGACGCATCTACTGCTCCGTCATCTGCCCTCTGGGCGTCATGCAGGACATCATAGCGCGACTGGGACGACGCGGACGCCGCAACAAATACAGCTATTCGCCCGAAAAGAAGTGGCTGCGCTACGCCATGCTCGCCTTCATGGTGGTGACACTTGTGGCAGGACTGGTGCCGCTGGCAGCGCTCATCGCCCCCTACAGCAGCTACGGACGCATGGCCGCCAACCTCATGCAGCCTGTATATATAGGTGTGAACAACCTGCTGGCCATGGCTGCCGAACACTTCGACAGCTACGCCTTCTATGAGCGCGACGTGTGGGTGCGCTCGTGGGCTACGTTTGCCGTGGCTGCGGTGTCGTTCGTTGTCATTGCCGTTCTGGCATGGCGCGGGGGCCGTACCTACTGCAACACCATCTGTCCTGTGGGCACGGTGCTCGGCTTTTTATCACGTTTCTCGTGGCTGAAGATACGCATCGACGAGAGCAAATGCACCAGCTGCCGCCTCTGCGAACGCAACTGCAAGTCGGCATGCATCGACATAAAGAATCACAAAGTGGACTACAGCCGCTGCGTGGTGTGCGGCGACTGCGTGGGCAAATGCAAGTTCGACGCACTGAGCTACACCGCACACAAACCCAAACCGGCCGTTGCCAAGGCGGCAAAGGCTGAAGGCGGCGCAAAGGTGGATACCTCGAAGCGCGCCTTCCTCTTCGGAGCGGTGACAGCAGCTACATCGGCCGCCATAGCCGAGGAGAAGGTGAAGCTCGACGGCGGACTGGCAAAGATAGAGAAAAAGGTAAGCCCCGAGCGCCAGACACGCATCACTCCGCCGGGATCTTTGTCGGCACGCCACATGGCTCAGCACTGTACCGCGTGCCAGCTGTGCGTGGCCGAGTGTCCGAACGACGTGCTGCGCCCATCCACAAAGCTCGACACCTTCATGCAGCCCGAAATGTCGTACGAGCGCGGCTACTGCCGTCCGGAGTGCACACGCTGCTCTGAGGTTTGTCCGACGGGTGCCATCAAGCTCATCACAAGTGCCGAGAAGACAGCCATCCACTTCGGTCACGCAGTGTGGATAAGAAAGAACTGTGTGCCTGTAGCCGAAGGACACTCATGCGGCAACTGCGCGCGCCACTGCCCGGTGGGCGCCATCACCATGGTGCCTCTCCACCCTGAGGCACAGGAAGGCGAGGAGAAGGACGAGAAGAAGGCACGCCTGATGATTCCCGTTGTCAACGAGGAGATGTGCATCGGATGCGGAGCGTGCGAGAATCTCTGCCCATCGCGTCCGTTCCCGGCCATATATGTGGAAGGCCACGAAGTGCACCGCAGAAGATGACCGGCCGCGCACCATTCATAAAAAGCATTGCCAACACACAATAAAGAAACATATATGACAAACATAAAAGACAAGATATCACGAAGAGGTTTCCTCAAACTCATGGGCGGAACGGCCGCCGCGGCAACGGCAGCAATGACGGGATGCAAGGAGAAGGACCTCTCGACAGAAGACGACTACAAGAATCAGGTGGAGCCGCCGAAGGGAAAAATGACCTACCGCACCGACCCGAAGACAGGCCAGAAGGTTTCGATACTGGCCTACGGCATGATGCGTCTGCCGTCGGAAGAGCGCGGTTCGGCACGCGAGAACGCCGATTCGCCCATCGATCAGGAGCAGGTGAACCGCCTCGTAGACTACGCCATAGAACACGGTGTGAACTATTTCGACACGTCGCCCATGTACTGTCAGGGCATGTCGGAGCGCGCCACGGGCATTGCCCTGAGCCGTCATCCGCGCAGCTCTTATCTCGTGGCAACAAAGATGTCGAACTTCGCGGCCGAGAACCAGACACGCGAGAAGTCGATAGCAATGTTCGAAAACTCGCTCAAGGAGCTGCAGGTGGACTACATCGACTATTATCTGCTCCACATGATCGGCGGCAGCGGCATGGAGGAATTCCGCCAGAGATTCATCTACAACGGCATTCTCGACTGGCTGCTCGAGCAGCGCGAGAAGGGACGCATACGCCATCTGGGATTCTCTTACCACGGCGACATAAGCGTGTATGACTATCTTCTGGCCAACCACGACAAATATAAGTGGGACTTTGTGATGATAGAGCTCAACTATCTTGACTGGAAACACGCCAAGGACATCAACGACAGCAACACCAATGCCGAGTATCTCTACAACGAACTCGACAAGCGCAAGATTCCCGTTATGGTGATGGAACCGCTGCTCGGCGGCCGTCTGTCCAACGTACCTGAGCCGATTGCCGTGGAGATAAAGCAGCGCGCGCCGGAGAAGACGGTGGCGTCGTGGGCGTTCAGATATGCTGCCAGCAAGCCGCGCGTGCTCACAGTGCTGAGCGGAATGACCTATATGGAGCATCTGAAAGACAATCTGCTCACATACAGTCCGCTTGTTCCGCTGAAGGAGGAAGAGGAGGACTTCCTCGAGCAGGTGGCTAAGAAGATACTGACATTCATGCTCATACCGTGCAACGACTGCAAGTACTGCATGCCGTGTCCCTACGGTGTGGACATTCCGGGCGTACTGCTCCACTACAATCTCGTGAAGAGCGAGGAGCGTCTGCCCGAAGACAAGCGCGACCCGAACTACGCACGTTACCGCCGCGAGTTCATCATCGGACAGAACCGCGCCGTGGACGAGGAGCGTCAGGCCAACCACTGTATAGGCTGCGGACAATGTATTCCGCACTGCCCGCAGCGCATAGACATCCCGGCACGACTGCATGAGATAGACCAGTTTGTTGACAGATTAAAGCAGAAGCTATGAGACTGACAGCAATATGCACAGCCCTCATGGCATCGGCGGCGGCCCTTGCCGGTACAACACAATACAATGACTCCGTCAGACAGAACATAGCCGAGGTGGTGGTGACGGGTACACGCTCCACCACGGACGTGCGTCATCTGCCCATGACAATATCAACCGTCAACCGCAAACAGCTCACCGCCGACTTCCGCGAGTCGGTATTGCCCACAGTCAACGAGCTTGTACCGGGACTGTTCGTCACGAGTCGCGGAGTGATGGGCTACGGAGTGTCCACCGGAGCAGCAGGTTCGATAAAGCTGCGCGGCATAGGCAGCGGTGCGTCCATGCTTGTTCTCGTGGACGGACAGCCGCAGTATGCAGGCCTCTACGGCCATCCCATACCCGACGCGTGTCTCACCATGACGGCGGAACGCGTGGAAGTGCTGCGCGGACCGGCCTCACTGCTCTACGGATCTAACGCTATGGGCGGCGTGATGAACATCGTTACGCGACAGGCAAAGGCCGACGGCGTAAGGACAGACATATCGTTCGAGGGCGGATCGTACGGTTCGCTGCACGGCGAAGTGGGCAACGAGGTGAAGGCGGGACGTTTCTCCAACGCCGCCGCACTGTCCTACAGCCGCACCGACGGCCACCGTCCCAACTCGCAGTTTGAGCAGTTCGCCGGATTCATCCGACCCGTATGGACATTCAACGACAACTGGAAGGCGAGCGGCGAGGCCAATGTGACTTACTTCAAGAGCTCTAACCCCGGACCGGTGTCGGCTCCGCTGATAGACAACGACATGAAGATAACACGCGGAACAGCAGCCCTGGCGCTGGTGAACGACTACGACCGCACATCGGGAGCACTGCGGGTGTATTACAACTGGGGCCATCACAACATAAACGACGGCCACACCGCCGACGAGAGTCCGCGCACATCGCTCTATCTGCACGACGACGTCATGGCGGGAGTGTCGCTCTATCAGAGTGTGGAACTCTTTGGAGGCAACCGCACAACGGTGGGTTTCGACTACCAGCACTTCGGCGGAAAGGCATGGAACAGAGCCATTGAGGGAGGCGCCGAGACGGTGATAGCCGACAAGACGCAGGACGAATTCGCCGGCTACGTGGACTTCAGACAGGACATAACGTCGTGGCTCACGGCCGACGCAGGACTGCGTGTGGACCATCATTCGCGCTCGGGCACACAGCTCGTACCGCAGGGCGGTCTGTCGTTCCGGCTCTCACCGGACGCCGAGATAAGGGCAATGGTGAGCCGCGGATTCCGCAACCCGACCATAAAAGACATGTATATGTTCAATCCGAAGAACCCCGATCTGGAAGCGGAAAGCATGACCAACTACGAACTGTCGTGGTCGCAGCGGTTCATGGACGGCAGACTGAAGGCCGGCATAAACGTGTTCTACCTCAAGGCCGACAATCTTATAACAACCGTCTTCACCAACGGACGTCCGCTGAACGTGAACACCGGCAAGACGGAGAACAGCGGTGTGGAGGCTGAAATGGCGCTGCGTGCATCGCAGAACCTGACCATCGACGCCAACTACAGCTATCTGCACACGAGCGCACACATCACCGGTGCACCCGAACACAAGCTGTACGCCGGAGCGACATACACTCTGAACCGGCTCACACTGAACACCGGACTGATGTATTTTGCCGGTCTGCTCACCAGCGAATCGACCAATGACACCTCGCACGCAGCCCTCTGGCACCTCACAGCGAGCCTGCGCGTGGGCAAGGCTATCAATCTGTATGTAAGAGGCGAGAACCTTCTCGCACAGAAATACGAGATAAATAAGGGTTTCACAATGCCGCGAGCTACTGTAGCGGCGGGCTTGAAACTCAGTCTGTAATAATTTTTATACAATCGGGAGCGCAGCATTTTGAAACTTCAAAATTTGCTGCGCTCCTTCTTTTACAGTATCTTTGCATGACATAAAAAATGCCCGGCAATGTGAAAACAAGATTTCATTATGCCGTCTTATGTTCTCACGAACACTGAGGACGAAGCGTACCGAACAACCAAAAAAGGAAAACTGAGATATATTATGAAAACATTTGGGAAAAACATTCCCCTCATCGCAATCGTTGTCATAGGTTTGGCAACGCTGTTACCGTTTCTCTGGCAAAACGACTTTTTCAGCATGGACGAACCCCGGGAGGCCATGGTGGCCGTATCAATGCTGAAAGACGGAAACTTCATACTGCCCTTCACATCGGGTGGCGACCTGACGGCTTGTCCGCCACTCTATCATCTGTGCGTGGCGCTTGTGTCGCTGCCATGGGGTCACGTGAGCGAATTCAGTTCGCGACTGCCCGCAGCCCTGTCGCTCATAGTGATGTGCGCAGTGGTCTTTGCCTTCATGCGTAAACGCACAACAACACTGCGCGCCATGCTCGCTCCGTTCGTAATGCTCACCGCCTACGGACTGCACCGCGAGGCAATGGCATGCAATCCCGACATAATGGGCGCAGCCTTCGCCACAGGAGCGCTGTTGCTACTCTACCGCTGGCATGAGAACGGCGCGCGCCGTCTGCCCCTTGCAGCCACGCTCTGCATGGCTCTGACAGGACTGACCACAGGTCCACTCATGATGCTGCTGCCGCCGGTGGTGATGTATGTCTATCTTCTTGTACGCGGCGAAAGCGGAAAAGGTGCGGCTGCAAGACTGGCGCTGTGCACTGTCATCGCACTTGTTGTGCCGGCACTGTGGTACACCGTAGCATTCATGCAGGCAGGAGGACGCTTCGGCGAACTGTTCATGGCCTACCACTACGGTTCGCTCAAAGGCATAACAACGCAAAACCTGTTCGACCATAACTTTGTAGGCAATCTGGCATACGCAGCCACCGGTTTCGCGCCTTGGCTCATATTCATCGTGTTCACACTCTTCGCACGTCCGTGGCGGAGCGCCGGCATAGAACCGACATTCCGCGCACTGATGCAGTATATGCGCACGGCGTCGCCGCTTACAGCATTCACCTTCACCGCAACGCTCACGCTTCTGGTGCTCTCATGGCTGCCCACGGGTCATCACGACATAAGCCTTCTGTGCTGCCACGTGTTCCTTTCGATGTTCACGGCGCTCTACATAGCATGGCTCTCACGCCGTCACAAGAGTCGCACGGTGGCCGCATTCGCTGCCTTCACGGCGCTTGCAGGCATACTGTTCAGCGTGGCTTTCCAGGTGTTGCAGTCAGGAGTGTTCTCCGGAATATTCTTCGGCGAGCGTAAGGCCAACGCGCGTCTGTCAATGATAAAATCGCTCTACGACATCACACCCGACACAACTGAGACTACACTGATGGTTATTCCGGGCATAATAGGAATACTTGTGGTGGCCGTACTGTTCATAAGACGCCTGCGCCACAACGTCCGCACGCTCACTCTCGGAACGCTCTGCGTGATTTTCTCCGTATATATCGCTCTCGACGGAGTGTGCCGTCCTACGATGCTCAACGTGGTGTCGCTGCGCCAGATGACGGACGTGGTGAACCAGGTGTTCCCGAAACAGAAACTCTACTCGTATATTTCAAAACCGGGCATGCAGATGTTCGGAGCCGACTTCTATCTGGGCGGACGCATACAGGCATTCGAAAATCCGGCCCCCGACAGCCTCGGACGGGTGAAGAAACCGTCGAGCGGCATACTGCTCATACCCGAAAAGGACAGCGAGGCATTCATAGCACGCCACAAGGACTACATATTCCAGCAGCGCATGCGCTCGCTCGGACACCCCACAGAGGTGCGCGACAGAATAAAGTTCTATAAGTTCATACACAACTCAAAGAAGAATTCGGCTGAGGACACCTACGACCCGATGTCGATAGAAATAAAATAAAACTCACCAGATGCCGCCGGAGGACATGAAACAGCAACCATACGTGAGGCTCGAGAGTCTGTGCATAGGCTACCGCACGGGCAGGCACGGGCAGCGCATAGTGGCAGAAGGAATTGACGCCACACTGCCTGAGGGACAGCTGACATGCCTCATCGGGCGCAACGGAACGGGAAAATCGACCCTGCTGCGCACCGTGGCCTCACTGCAGCCGATGCTCGGAGGAAAGATATTCATAGGCGGCGACGACAGCGCAACACTCTCACAGAAGGACATGGCACGGCGGGTGAGCATAGTGCTGACGGCTGCTCCGGACGCCATAAACATGGACGTGGCACAGCTCGTGGCGCTGGGACGCACACCCTACACCGGTTTCTGGGGTTCGCTCAAAGGCAGCGACCTGCGCGCCGTACAGCGTGCACTGAGTCTGACAGACACCTCGCATCTGGCCCACAGAACCGTGAGCACCCTGAGCGACGGACAACGGCAGAAGGTGATGGTGGCCAAGGCGCTCGCACAGGAAGCGCCGCTGATGCTGCTCGACGAGCCCACCGCCTTTCTAGACTATCCGTCGAAGGCACGACTTATGCAACTGCTCGGCCGGCTGGCACACGAGGAAGGCAAGACCATACTGCTCTCAACACACGACATAGAGATGGCACTGCGCACGGCAGACAGGCTGTGGCTCATGGACGAGGACTCGTTCACGGAGGGCACGACGGAACAGATGATGGCCGACGGAACGATAGACCGATTCACAGACGGACTGATGCCACACGATGTGATGTGCCCGCAGCGGTGACCGGCAGCGCACGCCTACCGAAACAACGACAACAAAACACTCTAAAAAAGAAACGATATGGAAAACGAATTTCTCAATCTTATCCGCACACGGCGCAGCTGCCGCAGATACAAAGCCGAACAGGTGGACGACCAACTGCTCGAAGAAGTGCTCAAGGCAGGCACCTACGCACCGACCGGACACGGCTCTCAGGCACCATTCATCGTGGCTGTGCAGAACGCCGAACAGCGCGCTGTGCTCACAAGAATGAATGCCGAGGTGATGGGTGTGACGTCCGACCCATACTACGGCGCACCGACAATAGTGCTGGTGTTCGCACCGGCCGACTACGCCAACGCGTTTCAGGACGGAAGCTGCGTGCTCGAGAACATGATGCTCGCCGCACACGCCGTGGGACTGGCTTCATGCTGGATAAACCGCGAACACCAGATGTTTGCCACAGAAGAAGGCCGGCAGCTGATGAAGCAATGGGGACTGCCCGACGGTCTTATGGGCATCGGCGCACTGTCGCTGGGTTATGCCGACGGCGAGCCGAAGGAACCGAAACCGAGAAAAGAAGATTATTACCGCGTGATACGCTGACGGGCGGAGGCTGCAAGACAGCCCGTCTGAGCATGCGAGAGAGTCCGTTTCACAGGCTGAAACGGGCCGTTACACAGCATGAGAGAGCCTTTCCTGCACAACAGGAAAGGCTCTTTTGTTTTTCCATAGTGTAAAGACGGGCGGAAAGGCTTGCGCGGACCATTCTGCAACACCACGCCAAGCACCGTCCCGTCAGTCGGGGAGTATGACGACAGACACCGGAACATAGTCGGCCGGACTGAAGCGGCGGAGGGCTTGCGAGGCCGTATAGGTGCCGCGATACTGTGTCAGTCCGCCGAAGTTGTAGAGCCGTCCGTCAACACACTCCACCGCGCCATACCACTCGAACGATCCGAGCATGCGCAGCGGTTCGGGCGAACCAATGCCTGCCGCGTAGCGGGTCACGGCGCCGCCGTCCATGGCGTATATCTGATTTCCCACAACACCGATGAACGAGAACTCGTTGCTCAGCGAGTCGGTTGGTGTGCAGTCGGTGGTGCGGAGCGTGCCGCCGCTCAGAGCATGGGCACGGTGGAAAAGGTCGTCGAGCAGCCATGTTGTGCCGTTGCCGTCGGAAGTGACAGTCGGTTCGGCGAAATACTGTCCGTGGGCTGTAGTGCCCTCGGGCGTAGCAGTCATATTGCCGTTGCCGTCGTAGGCCAGAGCGTAGGACTCTATGTTGTCTGCCGTCACCACATACAGGCTGTTGCCCTCGACAGAAGCCGCGAGAGGCATGGCCGAACGCAACGCAGCCGTGTGCCATTTTCCGCCGGAGAGAGAGTAGATGCCGCTCGGGCCGACTATCAGCGGCATGCCGTCCCACATGGCGCCGGCACCGTCTTCGGGTATGTCGGCGTAGGTTTTCTCCTCGCCCGTGGCCGTGTTGTACGAACGGAACTCGTAGCACGGCGTGGTGCTCACGTTGCCGAGCGTTGTGCGTTCTATTATTCCGCCACCATAATATATTGTGCTTCCGTCGGTGAAATGGATGTTGGCGGAGCCTTCGTTGGTGAGGTCGTCAAGGTCGTGGAACACTATGTTCTGCTTCACACGCAGGGTGTTGACCGACGCTTCGCCGGCGATGGAGAACTTGCCTTCGGCCACTCCGTCGGCATTGAGCACCACATACGGATTGGCTGTGTAGGTCTGGCCTTTCTTTATATAGACAATCGGTTCTTTGGAAGGCGTCGATGCATTGGGATCGGTGAACGAAAAAGCCGCGCTCTCCGAGGCGAGCTGCTGCATGGTGCTGGTGGATTCGCGGCCGTTGTATATGTCGACGTATATGCCGCCGTTCTCATAGCGCGCCGCCGTGAGCACAACGCCCGGAGCCTCATCGGCCTCGCCGGCCGGCTGATGAACCACTATCTGCGACGAGTCGGCCGCCGCACGGGCATGGGCACGGCTGCGCATGGCACTGCCGAAACGTATGTATCCGGTGCGGGCCACACCCGTAAGGTTGCGCGCTGCCACTATCTGCACGCTCTCGCCACCCTTGCCGCCCATCTGCGAAAGCTGCAGCCAGTCGGCCGACGAGGTGGCTTCCCACGGCTCGTCAACAGGTATGGCGATGGTCTGCTGCGCTCCCACAGCCGCCAGTTCCACCGCATCTTCCACAGGAGGAACAGGATCGGGGCCGGGCACAGCTTCGCCGTCGTCGGCACACGAAGCAAACATCATGACGGCCAATGCTCCTACAACCGTCATGGGAAACAATGATCTGAACTTTTTCATAGCGTTTATGTTTTTTGTATTGTTGGTTGATGCAATATCGGCAGATGCGGCAAGGACATGCCGGAAGCTGCAAAATACAGCATTGCGGCCGGCATACCTTGTCGGGAACAAAGAAAACATATTTACGCACACTGCGCATAACTGCTTTCCGTGATTTTGAAGAAAGGACGTATTACGGGCTACGTGGAAATTCCGTGAGGATTGGTTGCAATAAGAAAACAGTGGCATAAATAGTGTATCGTCGCTGTTGTTGCAGGCAGAAAGGAAAGCAATCGGGGGCAGTTACAGATTTTCAGCATCGTGCGGTTTTTCCGTCCGAGTTTTCTGTTCTACCCCGAAAAATAAGCGAGAATTTGCGCGCGGACTCTCCTTCGGACGCAAATACGCGAAAAATAAGAGTTATTCTCAAGACCTTGTATATCAAGAACTTACATTCAGAAGCGATTTTTTCGTCAGACGAAATGCACCGTTTCGGCACGTGATATGGCCCATATCAGGGGCTGAAACACGCAATATCACACCATGAAACAGACAAAACCGGAGGCTGATATGGGCATTATCGGAGTGCAGTATGAGGTTGCCGGCACTCCACAACAGGGTATGCGATAAGACGTTTCGGATGCAAACGGGCTTTATAATACCGTATTTAACATTTCTTTACATCTCTTTCGCGAATTTATTTTGTCAAAAAAAAGTCAAGAAAATCTGTAAGTACGTCGCCTGAGTTTTCCCTGAAAAAGCCGACACGACAGCTGAGAAGACACACCGGTAACATGCGTCCTTCTTGCACACGGGATTTATCGGTTGTGGCGACGCGGATTTATCGTCACGCGGGAGATGCGCTACCGCTGTTCATACAGCTCCGCTTTGTCCGGAGGTTTTTCTTCATTACGCGATGCTTCATCTATAGAACCAGTCCCCACCGGATTTCCATAAAGCCGTCTTTCGGCCTTCTCCACATGGCGCAGAAGCGACTCTGGCAGTACAAATACAGGGTAGAACCAAGGCGTTTTAGCCTAAATTAACGCGGAGTTACCGAATTGGAAAAGTTACTTCCACGCTATGTATTACTTTTGCCACAGTAAAAATGATGATAAGAAAAAACGGGCAGCAAACATGACAGACTGCCTGATATATTAAATAAGGTATGACTATGAAGACTTACAAACCAAACATTTCCTCCCACTACGTAAGCGGAGGACAGGGCGAACTGACCCGGGAACAACGGGACGAAGGCCGGAAAATGATGGAAGACGCATTCGTAAGACTGATGAACGAAAGCGAAAAGGGACACATCCGCTGGACAGGCACGCAGAAGGATCTTATGGAACTGACTTACATCGCATACAGAGGATGTGTCGTGAGACACACCGACGGCAGTCCGGCACTCATGTCCGAACTGGCAAGGACAATATGCACGCGGCTGGGCATGCACATGCCTGCAAATCCGTACAAGGTGGCGGCAAAGGCTATGGCGCGCAAGGGAGTGAAGCAGCTGGCATATCTGGAACGCTTCTGCTGGCTCCACTTCGTGGCGGGAGTGGCCGATCCGACGGCCGCGGAGATAGGACACGCGCAATGAGAAACTTTCTCACACATGGAAAAACACAGACTTCTTAATAATCATTTATCAGAAAAAACACACAAAAAACAACATGAACACAATCGATCTTAACCAGAATCTCAGTCCGCACTTCACACTCGAGGAGTTCGTGAGGTCGGGCACAGCCGTAAGACACAACATCGACAACACTCCGAAAGAGGAACATGTGGAACGTCTGAGGGAGCTCTGCACCAACGTGCTCGAGCCTCTGCGGCGACGTTTCGGGGTGATAAGGATAACCAGCGGCTACCGCTGCGAGGAACTGAACAGAAAGGTGGGAGGCGCCGACGGCTCGCAACACCTGCGCGGCGAGGCTGCCGACATCAACGTGTCGGGAAAGGACGGAGGAATGAAGATGTATGAGTACATACGCGACAACCTGCCCTTCGACCAGCTGCTGTTCGAGAACAAGGCGAAGAGCGGCATATACTGGCTGCACGTGAGCTACAGAAGCGACGGACGCAACCGCCACGACTGCGGCATAATAAAGATGTGATGTGCTGACACAAGAAAAGCGCGGCGAACGCAATCATCTGCGTCCACCGCGCTTACAGGTAGTTTTTATAAACAGAAGCTAATATAAAATTGTTTTATCTCACTACTACTTTGCGACCGTTTACAACGTATATGCCCTTAGGCAGATTGTCTGTAGAGTTGCCGTCGGATACTTTCTGGCCGTTGAGGTTGTAAACGCCTTCAACCGCAACGTCGGCAGCACCGTCGCCGGAAATCTCCGTGATACCGGTCAGATGGTCGTCACCGAAATCAATGGACAGCTTGCTTCCCGTTACAGGAGTGCCGAATTCATCAACTTCCTGGAGTGTCCACATTGTGCCGACAAGACCATTTGTCCAGACATCTGTCAGATGATAAACCGTTCCGGCATTGAGAACGTAGTTACCCTTTGCCACACTCGCCGGCTTATAGAAATATCCGGTGAACAGAAGATTACCGTCCGCGGTCTTATATGTCTTTGTAACAGTGCCATTAGCATATTCCATCGGAGAGTCTGTTACGTCGTCCTCATCAATATTCTGACTTGCGATAAGAGCGTTTAACTTATCCATACGTGTAACACCGGTGAACTGATATACAGGGCTCGGATAGCTTATCTTGGCATTTTGTATATTCTCATCAACACTGAATACGATAAACTCATGACGTGGATCATTACGTTTAATTACAGGTGCTTCAGTTACCTTGACTGCGTAGCACTCTCCTGCATAGAGAGCAATATCATTACCATTACCACTCAGATCAACCGTATTGAACTGTATGCGACTGCCGCCGTTGTCGAGTCCTTTAAGGTGACAGAGCTTAACATCGTTGCCGAATGTGTTGTGCACCTGGGTCTTTGTGAGGTTCACTGGCATTACGAGAGCTTCCCATACAGGTTTATCTACTTTATCACCTTTTGTCGCTCCGAAATCACGCGAGAGGTTGAAAACACGGGCGAACTCATATTTGCTCATGTCAATACCTGTAAGATTTTTCGGAGACAGTTCTGTGTTATTTGTGCTGTATGCGTTGATACCGAACTCGTTGTTACCGGAATAATATATCTTGATGTTATCAACATACACACGACCTTGCGCTGTATTCTTTGCAACACCGATGGTTAGAGTTCCGTCATTTTCACCTGTGCCGGTAACATTCACAGCGATTGTCACAAGATGATTTGTTTCGTCAGGAGAATATGTAGCAGCTGATGTTGATATAGCTCCATTGTTTGTTGCAAGGAATTCTCCTGCTGCGACATTACGACGGAAATACAATGTTCTGTCATCGTCATTATTAAATTCACGCTGATGCTTTGTTATGTAACCATTAAAATCCCTCTGTTCGTCGGTCGAAAGCTGAGGTATCAACGCACCATCAGAAACACCATTTGTTCCTGCTGCGAACAAATAAGCAATATTACTACCGTCAGTTATTGGTGCAGCAGAATTATCATCAGAAACAAAAGCCTGCGCCGTGATAACATAAGTTCCAGGCTTCAGACCTGTGACTGTCTGGCGCATAATAATCGGGTCACGCATTTCGGCAGTACCGAATGCACCGTAAGTGGTAACATAACTATTGCTACCGTATGGATATGACGTACTACCTATTCCTAATATTCCACCAAAACTTCCATTTCCAATATAAGGAGATATACCACGGAAAGCTCCTTTTAACTCTATACCTCCATGAGAAAGTCCTCTTGCAACACCTTGATCCTTATCTATAAAATTTCCACCGAGATAAAAATTTACATTATATGCATCCTCGTCTAATTCACCTCCTATGGAAGAACCATCCCATGCATACCATTCCCAAGAATCTTTAACAGCCATATTACGCAAAAAGCGTGTATTAAGGAACAGACCACTCACATTAATATTAGTCTGGTTTGTCACACTAAGAAGAACCGTACGGAAAGATTCACGCGGGATTATGAGCCAATCATCCTGACCGCTATTCTGTAAAGCTCCGTTATTATCAACGCCAAGTCTACCTATATGATAAACAGGATGTTCTCCACCTGTAACTTCACTCAACGTCCATGTCGTTGTCTGGTCCAAATATATGGACGTTCCATAATCACCTGTTCCAAGATATTCTCCGTTATCAGGATTTGGATTTTTTATTGAACTCTTGAATCTATAACCATTACCATAAGATTCCACATCAAATCTAAGTCCTCTATTTCCCAATATCGCAAGCGTTCCATTATCTCCACCGGCATTCACAAATCGGTAAGTGTCTTCGCCATTCTGAGTTGTCATACAGCAAAGATACACACCCTTCTCTTGATTTACTGCGGCAGCGGCTGATACAGAATAATTCTTCCACGGAATCTGTTTTTCGTTTCCAAACTGGGCACCCTGTGCAAACGCACCACCCACAAAGCATGTTGTCATACAGACAATCATTGCAAAAACAAGTAATATCTTCTTCATATCAATACTTTTCTTTTTTCTTAAAGATGATCTTCCCATACATTGTATCCCTTACTTTCGGTTGTACCACTTGGGTTCGTCGGATCATATACAACTCCTGTTTCACCGTCTCCCGGATTATAACCATCACCAGGCACACCTTCAGTGATGTCATGATGTTCATCTCCAAATCCTACAGAAATGGCAAGTAGCGGGTTCTCTGCCACAACATGCACCACCTCGGTGCATGGACTAACATAACGCTTTTTCCTCATAATTAATTATTGTAATAAAGTTATTGTAATCCTAAATTGAGTATATTCGTATAATTAAACTATTGAAGAGGTTTTTCCTCTCAAAAAATCTAATAAGCACACACTAAAATAAGTAATTATAAATGCAAACATATTAAGATTATGCCAGTTTGGCATCGTATACACAGTGTCTGATTTTCTGTTATTAGATGCAAAAGTATATATAGTTTTTAGATTTTATATCCTCCCCCCCCGCAAAAGCTTATTTAACCACAGTTAAATATTTTTCACAATTATATTACCACACAAAACTACAAATCACTGTTTTTTTGTTAATGATTGCAAATCATCCGATTTCTTCTCATGAAACAGTCGAGCACATATTTTATAATAAATCAGGCTCCCCAAAATGTACATCGCACGATAATACAATCAACAATATCTGCTTATTAAAACATGATACAAATACTGTTTATCACACAAATTAAAAAAAATAAAAAACGATTTTTTTGATATAGAAGTCGCTTTGCATTTATTTCCATAATTATTATTTTTGTGTCATACATCTCAGAACAAACCATAAAACCATCATGTCATGAATACGAAAAACCTAATCATTGCAACAGCGACAATGCTGTGCTCTCTTACTGCAACAGCGCAGGACAGGGCCGACCAACAACATCTGACCGACCCCAATTCGTTCTCTATGATTCTGCTCGGCGATCCGCAGGGCTACGTGAAATACGACATCAACCAGCCTATATTCGAACTCACCACGGCATGGTGTGCCGACAACATCGACAGCCTCAGGATAAAGGCGGTGCTCTGCACGGGCGATATGGTGGAGCAGAACGAGAACATCGTAAGGAACAGAGCCATGCTCAACCAGACCAGCCGGCAGATGTGGGAATGGGCATCGCACTGCATGAAACGTCTGGACAACAAAGTGCCGTACATCATCTCGACGGGAAACCACGAATACGGATACGTGAGAGGCGACGAGGGATTCACTCATTTCCCGGAGTATTTCCCCTTCGAGCGCAACAGCAAATGGGCGGAATGTGTGGTGAGCGCCTTCCCCAACCGCGAAGGAAAAGTGTCGCTCGAGAACGCGGCATACGAATTTGAGGACAAGGCATGGGGCAAGATGCTCGTCATAGCAGTGGAATGGGCGCCGAGAGACGAGGTGCTGACATGGGCGAAAGATCTTGCCGACAACAAGTACAAAGACCATAAGATAATGCTACTGCTCCACTCCTTCCTGTGGGAACGCACTGCCGAGCGCACCGAGAACGAAGACTACATGATAAATCCGCGCAACTACGGACAGGACGTATGGGACAAACTGGTATTCCCGTGTAAGAACATCGGACTGGTGATGTGCGGACATACGGGCAAGCCGGGTGAGTTTGAGGACAACGTGGCCTACCGCAAGGACAAGAACTCTGCTGGAAAACACGTTCACCAGATGATGTTCAACGTCCAGGCTCTCGGCGGAGGATGGGAAGGCAACGGCGGCGACGGATGGCTCCGCATACTGGAGTTCATGCCCGACGGAAAGACAATAAAAGTGAGAACATACTCTCCGCTGTTCGGAATATCTCCGGCAACCAAACATCTGGCACACCGCACAGGCGAGTGCGACCAGTTCGACATGGTGTGGGAATGAGCCTGCTCACACACAAGCCTCTGCCACATTAGCGGCACTTCCACAACACCGCCGCGACGCATGCGCAAACGTGCTTTCGGCAGACCACGTCACCATCGTCGCGCGACAAAGCCCATACCGGCTTGCGAAAGAGCCCGTTTGAGGGTCTGAAACGGCCCGTTTCATGCCCTGAAAGAGCCCATTCCGCGCCCTGAAACAGGCTGTTCCGCAAGCCCGAAAAGCCTGTTTCGCAGACCACCCGGCGCACCGACGGCCGAAACAGTGCTTATGACAGAAACCATGCCATTCTGCAACAGCAGCCGGACTGCGCCCTGCACGCGCCGCTGTCGTGGCTCATACAGTATGAACAGCAGGAAAATACGCAATATAAAGGATGAGAAAAAAATTAATACTGCTATATATAATAATGTGTACGGCATGCGCCGCAGCAGCGCAGGATGCCGACCGGCGTGCGGGAGAGCTGATAAACGGTTCAAGATATTTCGAACTTGAACAGATGATGCGCACGCCTGAGGCTTCACGGCTCTCGCCTTTCATGCGACGACTGGCGTCGGCTCTGACGGCCCACTACTTCAACCGCCCGTCGGAAGCATGCCTCTATATCGACTCGCTGCTACAGGATAACCAGGCAGAACTGGGCACAGAGAGTTCGCTGAGCATGGCTTTTCTTATGGGCCGCGACCTTGCCTACGCCGGCAGATACGCCGATGCGGCAGCATTTATGGACGACATGACGACGCAGATAAGAACCATTGCCGTGCAGCATCAGGCAGCCGACACTTCGTCACTGAAAGCTCTGACAGCCGAAGCCGACATGTATCGCGCCTACGCCACCGAGGCTCCGCTGTGCCGGCAACTGCACAAGCCGGGCACATACAGCACTTCATTCTACATAGACGGGCGACTGCACGGCTACCGCAGAGGCGGATTTCTGACGGTGAACGGCAACGTGAACGGACAGCCCACAGCCGTAGCCATAGACACCGGAGCGGGAGTGAACGTCGTTTCGCCCGAAGAAGCGGAGCGGCTGGGACTGCGCTACATAGACGCCGGCATGAGCGTAATGGGGATGGGCATGCAGACAGGGCGCATAGCCATTGCCGACACGCTGCGCATAGGACGCGACATGGCGTGGGCAAATGTGCCGTTTGTGGTTGTAGATATAAGGACTGGCAACAGCGAGGCCGACAAAGTGCTGGAGCGTGGATGGCCGCTCACAATAGGTGTGCCGATGCTCAACGCCATGAAGGAGCTGCAGATAGACTGCGAGAAACGCGTCATCACCGTACCCGAAAAGCCGACACCGCAACCCGCGGACGGTCCGAACATGATGATGAAGGACTCGCGCAACATGACCGTAAGAATAGAAGACGAAGAAGGGAAACCTCTTTTCATGCATCTTGACACGGGCGATTACTACACGTGGATGAACAGCCGTTGGTATATGGCGCACGAGGATGAAGTGAAAGCTAAGGGGAAAGCCGACTCGCTGCGCATGGCAGGAGTGGGCGGAGTGGAGATGCAGCACAGCTACATCCTGCCGTCCATACGCCTGAAGATGGGCGGCACGGCAGTCGAAATGGACTCTGTAGCCGTGCAGACAGGCATCGACCTGCACACCGGCAAGCAGCTTTCATACGACAGTTCTACAGTGGGCGGCAACGGACAGACCGAAGACGGATGCATCGGTCTGAACATAATAAACCATTTCGGAAAGATTACGATAAACATGTCCGACATGTATCTCCGCTGTGAGAAGCCGGGCAAAGGATATAGGCGCGAGTGGCTGTTCGAATAAAAACGGACAGCCACTCTTCCGTTATTCAGTTCCGAGCATAGCGCACAGTTCCTTCATGCCTTCGCTCGCACCCTTGGCTATGTGGGTGACAGCGCGACGACCGGAAGTCATAACAGGTTCTGGGTCGATTATATAAACAGGAACTCCGGGACGTACATACTGCACCAGTCCGGCAGCTGGATAAACATTGAGCGACGTGCCCACGATGACAAATACATCGGCTTCGGAAGCACACTCGGCAGCAACCGATATCATGGGCACCGCCTCGCCGAAGAACACAATGAACGGACGCAGCAATGAGCCGTCGCCGGCAAGCGTTCCGGGCTTCACCTCGCAGTTGTCCGGTCCGAGCTCCACCTGCCAGCGCGGATCGTCGGGATTGCGACTGGAGCACACCTTGGTGAGTTCGCCGTGCAGATGTATCACCTTCGACGATCCTGCACGCTCGTGCAGATTGTCCACATTCTGCGTTATGACAGTCACATCATAATCTTTCTCCAGTTCGTGGATGAGCTTATGACCCTCATTAGGCTGCGCCGTATAAAGTTTCCTGCGCAGCATATTGTAGAAATTTGTGACGAGCTCCGGATCAGCCTCCCAACCTTCGTGCGACGCCACCTGGTCAACGGGATAATTCTCCCACAGCCCGTCGCTGCCACGGAATGTCTTGAATCCACTTTCCACAGACATTCCGGCTCCTGTAAGAAACACCACCTTTTTCATAATAGTAATATTTTATCACAAAACGCAGATGCCGCAGCCGTCTCCAAGCCTCCGCACGCATGCTGCCGGACATACACGTCAGACGCAAACTGCATGATAATCAAAAGACAAGCTCCGGCAACTAATTATCTACAAAATTAGTATTTTTCACAGAATTATGACAAGGCTGTCAGATAAAATATGTAACTTTGCGCACTTGAAAGGTAAATAATATTATAATATTACAACAACATTCTGATATTTTATGGATAAAGTAAGTTACGCCCTGGGCCTCGGCATAGGCCGCCAATTGTCACAGATGGGCGCGGACAATCTGGACATAGACGATTTCGCAAAGGCTATTAAAGACATCCTCTCCGGCAACGAACCGGCAGTAGGCGACGCTGAAGCACAGACACTCGTAAAGGATTTCTTCGAGAAACAGGAAGCAAAACAGCGCGCAGCAGCAGCCGAAAAGTTCAAGGACACAAAGGAAAAAGGCGAGAAATATCTGGCCGAGAACGCCAAGAAAGAAGGCGTGGTGACTCTGCCCAGCGGACTGCAATATCAGATAATAAAAGAAGGTAACGGACGCAAGCCGAAGGCTACCGACAAGGTGAAGTGTCACTATGAGGGCATGCTCATCGACGGAACACTCTTCGACAGCTCCATACAGCGCGGCGAACCTGCCACATTCCCGCTCAACGGTGTCATCGCAGGATGGACCGAAGGACTGCAGCTCATGCAGGAGGGTGCAAAATACAGATTCTTCATACCTTACAACCTCGGTTACGGCGAGCACGGTGCAGGCGCATCAATTCCTCCGTTCGCAGCTCTCGTATTCGATGTAGAGCTCATCGAGGTTATCTGATAACAAAGAAAAGAACAAAGAAAACAAAATAACGAAAAACAAGAAAATGAAAAAACTTACAATCGTAGCCGCAATGGCTATCACAGCCGCAGGCTTCATGACATCATGCGGTGACTCCGCATCAAAACCGAATCTCAAGAGCGATGTGGACACAATGAGCTATGCGATGGGTATCGCCCAGTCACAGGGACTGAAGGAATATCTCGCACAGATGGAAATAGACACAACCTACATGGACGCTTTCGTCAAAGGTCTGAAAGACGGTGCCAACGCCGGTGACGACAAGAAGAAAGCTGCATACTACGCAGGTATAAACATCGGTCAGCAGATTTCAAACAGAATGGTCAAGGGTATCAACCGCGAACTGTTCGGCAATGACTCTACAAAGAGCATCTCTATGAAGAACCTCCTCGCAGGATTCATCACAGGTGCTACAGGCAAGAAGGGTCTCATGACAGCAGAGCAGGCTCAGCAGGTTGCACAGATCAAGATGATCGAAATCAGAACAAAGGCAGTAGCCGAGCAGTATAGCGACAACAAGAAAGCCGGTGACAAGTGGCTCGAGGCCAACAAGAAGAAGGCCGGAGTGAAGACTCTGCCGTCAGGACTGCAGTACAAAGTGATAAAGGAAGGCAACGGAGCACTGCCTAAGGACACATCACTCGTTAAGGTGAACTACGAAGGCAAGCTCATCGACGGTACTGTATTCGACAGCTCTTACAAGAGAAAGAACCCTGTAACAATGCGCGCCAACCAGGTGATCAAGGGTTGGACAGAAGCTCTCGTACGCATGCCGGCCGGCTCTGTATGGGAAGTTTACATTCCACAGGACCTCGCTTACGGTGACCGCGAGCAGGGACAGATCAAGCCTTTCTCTGCTTTGATATTCAAGATCGAGCTTCTCGAAGTAGATCCTAAGAAATAAAAACGACAAACGTCAGAGAAGACTATAAGAAAACGGGGCGGCACTTCTTTTTATCAAAAAAGAGTCCGCCCTTTTACAACATACAACCTCTGACCAGAACATAAACATCTCAGAAGAAAATGAAAAAGATTTTATTGCTCGCCGTGATAATGATGGCGACAGCAGCCTACGGAGCAACTCCTGACAAGAAGAAGAAAAAGAAGAAAGACAATACAGAGGTGAAGGCCGAACCGGTAAAGCTTGTATCGCCGGCCGACTCTCTCAGCTATGCGGCCGGTATGGCTGCCACACGTGGCCTGGTAAGCTACATACAGCAGCAATACGGCGTCGACACAGCCTACATCCAGGATTTTGTCCAGGGCTACAAGGAGGCAGTGACCTCTGCCAAGGACCCGAAGTTTGCAGCACGCAGCGCCGGCATGCAGATAGCACGCATGGTGGAAGAGCGCATACTTCCCTCTGCCACAAAACAGTTTGAGGGCACACAGTACACAATAAACCCAGAAATATTCAACACCGCATTCATCGCCGGAGTGACAAACGACACAACAGTCATGGACGTGAAGTCAGCCGCTGTCAAGTTTACAGAGATAAGCGAGACAGAGATGAAGCGCAAGGAGGAAGCCTACAAGAGCGAGAACGAACAATGGCTTGCCACCAACGCCACCAAGGAAGGCGTGAAAACCACAGCGAGCGGACTGCAATATAAAGTCATAACTGCAGGTACAGGCGAGACTCCGAAGGCCACCGACAAAGTGAAGGTGAAATATGAAGGTAAACTCATCGACGGTACAGAGTTCGACAGCTCATACAAGCGCAACCCCGATACAACTACATTCCGCGCCAATCAGGTGATAAAGGGATGGACCGAAGCGCTCACAATGATGCCTGTTGGCAGCAAATGGGAGCTCTACATACCGCAGGAACTGGGCTACGGCGCACGCCAGGCCGGAAAGATACAGCCTTACTCTACACTTATCTTCACCGTAGAGCTCGTGGGAATAGAGAAAACTGAACCCGCAGCCGACAGCACCAAAGAAGGCAGCGAAAGTGCGAAGACTGCCAAACCGGCAACAAAAAAACCTGCTGCAAGAAAGAAGTAACAACACACATCCGGCGTAAGCATTACATGCAGCCGGCACACAAATAATAGCCCGGCCACCGTCATAATCAATAGCGGTGGCCGGGCTTTTTATTTATAAGAAATATACTGTGCGTGCCGTATCCGGAAGGTCGCGTATCATATGCTATCGACAGTCAGAACCGGTGGGCGGCAATCATGTCGGAACAACCATGCGGAGTGTCCGCATCATGAAATAACATGAGTTCTATTGAATTAAAAATATTTATCTGAGAACATACAACACAACAATAAATGTGTTGTATCGCGCTCATGCCATAACACTTGAATGTCAAAGGACATTATTTATTGATCCAGCGATTCAGATGATTATTTTCTGTCTGTACCACTATTTTATAGAACTTGGAGTCAGGCAACTGTCCGCTTTTTATTCTATACTGCTCCTGTCTGGCCGGAACAGTTGCTATCTTTATCCATTCATCTTTCTTGCCATTCCTGTATTGATTGTCTGTCGCTACATAAATATTTGCCTGTGCCTTTGTGTTCAAGCATTTCCAAGACACAACAATATCATCGTCATACGGTGATGTTTTCATTTGTGAGATGTCAACAGAACCGATAAACGGCATTCCGTCCTGTTCCCACAAAACGTCCTGCGGCACCTCAAATCCCATAAAACGACAGATGGAAGGTGTTATATCAGTAATGGAAAGCGTGTTTTCATTGAAATGCTTGTTTACCTTCCGGTTAGTGGCAATCCATGTAGTTCTTTCTCTTTCAGACTGTCCTCCATGCCCGTATCCGTTTTCTGCCCTGCCGTGATCTGTAGTGACCACCACCATCCATTCTTCATCAAAATGCTTTTCTCTGTATTGAACGGCTTCCCAGATACGTCCTATCTGCAAGTCTGCTTTTTTAGTATATTCATCAAAAAAAGCACCATTTCCCTCTATGTGGCCAGCGTCATCGGTATACCACAGATACACCCAGCTCAAATCAGGAGCATCCTCACGTATGCCCCGGGCCGCCTCTTTGCTTACATGCTCATCTATATCGAATATATGCAGTTCCTTCTCTTTATGAGGAAAACGCGCCGTGTCCAGATCAAACCCGTCACACACATAATCTATCTTCAAGTGTCCGGTTTCTTCCTTTCCTTCTCCCAACAGCACCGTACGATTGTCTGTCCAGCTTGAATATATGGCTGTTTTATAATCAGTTTTCTGTTCCTTGGCAATACGAAAAACGGTCCAATAATTATAATTCGGCTTTAAATTGGAGTTACCGTCCACATTATGTTTATTCAACCATGTGGCCGTTAGCAGGTTTGTATATCCTATAGCTGAAATGGTGGGTGTTTGTGAATATCCGCCGATTTCGCCTCCGGTATACGCCCGTGAGTAAGCTCCTTCAGAAGCTATTGCATCGATAGACGGAGTGTTCAGCCGTTCAATCATGTCTGCCGGCACACCATCTATAATTATAAATACGGTCTTTCTTGTCTTTGAGAAGACTGTTGTTGCCGATAAAAGCAAAAATATAATCAACCACTTCAGTTTCATAATATTCTTTTTTTAGTTATAGTTCAATTATCTCTATTTTAGAATTGCAGAAAGGTACTTCCGAAATGCTGCTCTGCCTACATGCAGTCGGTGATTCCAATATACACCTTCCACCTTCATCCATATCAGAAATTCTTCTTTGAAAGAACACTTTCTTTTGACAGAAGCAAACAATGGTAATTATAAAGAAGAAACGAAAAAGACTACAAATATACAAAAAGACTTACAACTGAAAAAATATATGCCCAATCTGATAGCACCGCACATCAGCCCGTATTCTCATTTTGTCCGGACAACATGTATCAACATTACAGTCCCTAACGCCAGAGTCTCACACATCTTAATGTCAAAAAAGCAGACGGACTTTACGTCAGCATTAAATCCGAACAATCAGTTCATCATGAGCAATGTGCCCATTTCTCCTTTAATTCATATAACAGATACTCACTGTCTCCTTAATAGAAGGAACAATTCACAAATCCCGGAGCGTTGTCCCCAGACTGTATGTTCACAATATTTAACACGATACCGGCTATCGGAAATATCGATGTCTGCCTATAAAAACCTATGGAACACATACTCCATACAATCGATTTCACCGAATCAAAGTCAAAATAATTTACCGGAAAAAAGCTCGCCTCCAACCGACAAACCAGAATGAGGCGACGGCATTTCCGTCTACAAGACGGCTGTCTTGGCACTGCTACGGCTCCGGAAAACCAAATCAGAAAAGCACCAAATCCCGTTCCGCCAGCGTTCCTCACCGGAAATGCTCCGCCAAAGAGACTGTTTCATCATACAATAAAGACCATATCACACCTCAAAAGAGGCTTTATTACACGACGAAACGGACCATTCTGCACAACGGAAAAGGCCCTTCCACAAGTCAACAAAAGGCATAATACGTCATCATATATACAACAAACTGATTGTCAAGCTGTTAGAATACGTGTATGAGATTCGCGTATTTCACATCGGCAGACACCACTTCAGCAAATAACGGAGCTACAGGAAGGCTGGTGTAAAGATTTTTTACCATCGCGGATACTCTGTCTCCGCCGTACGAAAAATCCGTGCGCGGTGAGCCGAACGGTCTCCGCCACTACCCCACACCGCCCGGTCCGTCTCATCCGCAAGATGTCACAATGTAAAAAAATAATAGATTTTTATTACAAATATTGTTGTATATATCATCGGAATTAACTACATTTGCTATCTAAATGTAAATTTAAAAACATATCATAATGGAAAAGATAGACAAACTCGACAAAAAGATACTTGGAATACTTTCAAAAAATGCCCGTATACCTTTCAAGGATGTAGCAGCCGAATGTGGCGTGTCAAGAGCCGCCATACACCAGCGCGTACAGCATCTTGTGGAGGACGGAGTGATCACAGGAAGCGGTTTCGACGTCAATCCTAAGAGCATCGGCTACACCACATGTACTTATGTCGGCCTAAACCTCGAGCGCGGAAGCATGTACAAGAACGTCGTTCAGCGTCTGCTCAACATACCCGAAATCGTGGAATGTCACTTCACCACCGGCCCGTACACCATGCTCGTGAAACTCTACGCACGCGACAACGAACAGCTCATGGACCTGCTCAACAACCAGATGCAGGGCATACCCGGAGTGGTTTCCACCGAAACACTCATTTCGCTCGAACAGAGCATCAAGAGAGAAATTCCTGTACACATCGACGAATAATACCTTCGCCGCCTGCGGGAGGATGCCGGCAATGCATGCCCGACACTTTTACGCCCGCAGGCAGCGCACCCCACTTCCTTACAACTGCATGCAAAACCCTCTTCGCAAGAAATGAAATCATTTGATCTCAACGCGATAACACACGACATTTATTCGGTTTTTCCTGAGGCGACACGCAAGCCGCTTATAGGAATAACGTCCAATTATACCGACGGCGACGCATCGCTGCGCGACCGTTACTACACACAGATCGTGGCTGCCGGAGGCGTGCCGGTGATTATTCCACCCGTAGCCGACAGCGACGTCATCATCAACACACTCGACAACATCGACGCGCTGCTCCTCACAGGAGGCGCCGACCACAACCCGCTTTGGAGCGGACAGCAGCCGCAACCAGGCCTGCACAACATCAACGCAAGGCGCGACCTGCCCGAACTGCTCGCCACACGGTTGGCCTGCAACCGCCAGATTCCCATTCTGGGCATATGCCGCGGCATGCAGACCATAGCCATTGCGTTGGGCGGTGAGGTGTGTCAGGACATTCCGCACACATCACAGCTCATAAAGCACTCGCAGGATGCCGACCGCACGGAACCCACCCATAGTGTCAACATCGAGCAGGATTCGTGTCTGCACACGATATTCGGCGCAGACACCATATACGTCAACTCCTTCCACCATCAGGCAGTAGCGTCGCCCGGCAAAGGCATGCGCATAGTGGCAACAGCACCCGACGGCACGGCCGAAGCCATGGAGAGCATCGGCCACAAGGCCATTATAGGCGTACAGTGGCACCCTGAATGGATGGGCGAAGACGGTCTGCCGCTGTTCAGATGGCTTGTGAACGAGGCGCGGCTATTCAGCGAAGCCAAGCACACTCACGCCACTACACTCACCCTCGACACCCACTGCGACACGCCGATGTTCTTCTCTCAGGGCATACACTTCGAAGAACGCGACCCGCGCATACTCGTCGACCTGCACAAGATGGACGACGGACGCCAGGATGCCGTGACAATGGTGGCCTATCTTCCGCAGCCCGGCGACGGCCAGAGTTTTGCCGACGTGTCACAGTTCGGCACAGAGAGCCCTAAGGCTTACACCGATCTCATCTTCGACAAGATAGAAGACATCGTGGCACACAATGCCTCACACATAGCCATAGCCCGCACACCGGACGACCTGTATGCCAACAAACGCAGCGGACGCAAGTCCATAATGCTCGGCATTGAGAACGGTCTGGCCATTGAGGACAACCTCGACAACATCAACCACTTCGCCCGCCGCGGCATAGTCTACATGACTCTGTGCCACAACGGCGACAATGCCATCTGCGACAGCGCACGCCGCAGCAAGGCCACAAACGGCGGAGTGAGCGTCTTCGGAGCGGAGGTTATACAGCGTATGAACGACCTCGGCATAATGGTGGACATGAGCCACGCCGGCGAAAAATCGTTCTACGACGCGCTCTCCATAAGCCGTGCGCCGATAGTATGCTCCCACTCCAACTGCCGCGCACTGTGCGACGTGCCGCGCAATCTCACCGACGACCAGCTGCGTGCGCTCGCTGCAAAGGGCGGTGTGGCACACATCACGCTCTACCACGGTTTCCTGCGCACCGCAGGCGAGGCGTCCATACTCGACGCCATGGACCATCTGGAGCATGCCATAAACATTATGGGCATCGACCATGTGGGCATAGGCACCGACTTCGACGGCGACGGAGGAGTGAGCGGAATGGCCGACAGCAGCGAGATAATCAACTTCACGCGCATGCTGCTGCGCCGCCGTTATTCACAGCAGGACATCGCACGTATCTGGGGCGGCAACTGGCTGAGAGTGATGAACGAGATAAAAGCCATGGCTACCACATCCGCATAAACAGAATACTGACCGGCCGCACTACGGCCGCATCACGACACATAACAAACATTTCAAAATGAAACACATTCGCATAACACTGGCAATAACTGCCGCCATCATCATCACAGCAGCCTCGTGTGCTTCGTGCAAGAGCACTAAAAAGACCGCCGACGAAGCCATGACGGACTCGGCCGCTCTCGTAGGACCAGAATTCAACGCAGACTCGGCGTTCAACTTTGTGGCCATGCAGTGCTCGTTCGGCCCACGAACGATGAACAGCAAGGCGCACGACCGCTGCGAGGAATGGATTGCAAAGCAGTTCGAGAAATACGGCATGAAGGTGGAACGCCAGCGCGCCGACCTCAAAGGCTACGACGGAACAACGCTGAAGTCGTGCAACATCATAGCGCGCTACAACCCCGACGCCGCAAAACGCATAGTAATCTGCTCTCACTGGGACTCGCGCCCATGGGCAGACAACGATCTTGACAAGAACAACTGGCACAAGCCTGTCATGGGAGCCAACGACGGAGCGAGCGGCGTAGGCGTTATGCTCGAGCTGGCACGCCTTCTCCAGAACGACAGCACACTGAGCCTGGGCATCGACTTCGTATGCTTCGACGCCGAAGACTGGGGTACTCCCGAATGGGCCGACAAACCATCGGACAGCGACTCCTGGGCACTCGGAGCGCAGTATTGGGCAACACATCTGCCCGAAGGCTATCAGCCGGCGTACGGCATACTGCTCGACATGGTAGGCGGACAGAACGCCAAATTCTATCAGGAGGGAATATCAAAAACCTATGCTCAGGACGTGGTCAACAAGGTATGGGGAGCTGCCCACAGCATAGGCTATGCCGACTATTTCCCTATGACCGACGGCACAATGGTGAACGACGACCACGTACCACTCAACGAGAAGGCCGGAATACCTACCATCGACATCATACCTTACTATCCGGACTGTGCACAAAGCACCTTCGGTCCTACATGGCACACCGTGTACGACGACATGGAACACATCGACATCAACACTCTGAAAGCCGTGGGACAGGTGATGGTTCAGGTGATATACACCGAGACCGGCGAACAATAACGCCGCGACCGCAGCAAAAACGCCTGCCGGAAGGCTCACGAACACCGTGCGCCATCAGGCCAGACGACGAAAATAATCAATGGGAAACAAGACCTATTGCGCCGGAAACAACAACAGGAAAGCGCATGAACGATAAAAGGCGGGCAGCACAGAGCTGTCCGCCTTGTTTTATTCATCACTGCCACGGCACGTCATTCGGCACGGTCCAACGCCAGCGTCAGCCTCACGCACACCGCCTCGCCGTTCTTGCTGCCCGGTGTCCACCTTGGCATGTTCTTCATGAGACGCTCAACATCGAACTCCTCGTCTTTCGCGAGTCCTTCGGCCATGGTCGCACTCTCCACCCAACCGTGGTTGTTCACTGTCATCCTGACCACAGCGTCGCCCTTACCGCCTTCGGCCAGACGCCACTTGTGCAGCATGCCGCACTTTGCCACGTAGTCTGCCAACGCTGTCCTGCCGCCCTTGAATTCGGGCGCCTTAACACCATTGCCCGGCTCATACACCTGCAACTTCTCGACACAACTGTTGCAGTAAGGCACAACAGAGTCTATCTTCAGCTCACCGTTCACCTCCGCCAGCTTCAGCAACACGAACGTGCCGCCTCTGAACTTCCCGTTATCGCGCCACACATGGGTCATCGAATACCAGTTTTTCTCCTTTTCCTCTATCAGCATCGACGATACATCCATGCCTCCGTCGTCCTGCACCTGCGTGAACAGGTCACAGTCGCAACAAATCGATTCGCCGAGAGAATCCACCGCGTAGTATCGGGCGTAATAATCTCTCATACCGTCTGTCAGATTCTGCCGGAGGAAACTGTCCAAAGCCTTTCTGGCGTCATCCTTCGACACACCGGGCTCAAACCGCATGTTCTGGGCTTTCAGATACCCGGCATAAAAATCTCTGATAAAAGCATCGCTCTTGTCGTCGTCCGATACATTGCCGCAACATGCAAACACAGTGCACAGTGCGATGAACAATAACGCTTTTCTCATACGATAAAATTTAAAAGTCCTGAATAAGATATCATAACTCTCTCTTATGATACTGACTGTGTCAGGGCGTCGGGCTTCCGCTGTCTCATCCGGCACATCGCGCCGCTCCATGACCTCCGGCGCATGTCAGAGCTTCACGTCCTCCGCCTGCTCAAAGGCCTTGTCAAGGTCGAGTTCCGCAACTATCAGCCGCTCACGGTTCTTCCAGTCATAGCCCACCTGGTAATAATGGTTGCCCCGTATGAACCCCATCTCCTCCGAACTGATGTGTGTCTCCACGTCTACATTCTCTGTAAGGACGTTCAGTGGAAAGACGTCAAAATCGAAAGTCACAGCTTCCATCTTATACATCTTCCTTACAGTGCCGTACATATCGGCAAAGGCGAAATCATCAGAATCTATGCGGAACACATTATAATTCCTGTAAACGCCTTTATAATAGACATAGTAACGGTCCATGCCGTATATCTCCGGTATCGGGAGCATGTATGTCTCGTCTATCTCGCCCATCACAGTCTCCTTCCACAGAAGGCGCGGCTCATAACTGAAGATGCTGTAGTCACGCCTTATGCGGTAATGTTCCTCACCGTCGATCACCACCGGAACCTTATACCACAAGACGATGCAGTCCGGTCGCATGTAGCCCTTGCTCACGCTGTCAACGGGCAGCGGCACATGGCGCACGTCGCCCTTGCCGTCCTTACTCAGGATGATAAGCTCGCGCCTGACATCCTGCACCAGATACAGACTGTCGCCGCGCAGACGGAACAGGCCGCGGGTGGTGGCGGCATCTGACACCTCGCGCCGCCACTGAAGCTCCGTACCCTTGAAGCACGACACGCGCAACGGACAGCCTCCGGCAAAATAGAACGTGCCCTTGCCGTCGGTGTCGAAGCCCGAAATGAACAGTTCCTTATTCTTCGCATTGAAAAGACAATCTACAGAATCCGCCGAACCGCTGTATCTGAAATCCCAATAACGCAGTGCGGGATAACGGTCGTTTGTGCGCTGTGCGCACACCGTCTGTGCCGCGCAAAGCAACACCAGCAAATAGAAAAATCGTCTCATAGGTCTCTGTCTGTTAATTAATATGCATGCAGACAATCACGCGGACCGCCCACCATCAGTTTACGGACAGTGCACTGCCACCTATTTTTTCTTGTCTCCTATATAATTATACCATTTCTTGACTTCATCCCTGACTGTCGGGAATATCTTGTCAACATCGAAATCGGCCACCATCAAACGTCCGTCGTGCCAATAGCCTGCATAATAAACATGCGTTCCACGCAGTATGGTTGCCTCCGGAAGACCGGTGTGACACATGTAGTCAGTAATGTCGGTGAGTACCTCCAGCGGTATAACCTGGTAATATTCTTCCGCGTTGATTCCTACATCAATCTGTCTTATCAGCGGCTTTTTGTCGGCGCCGTCCATATTCAACGTAAATCTACAGCCGGAAACATACAACGGCACTCCATGGAACATGCCCTTATAATGCTGACACGGATTCACAGAATTTGCATATCTGTTACCATTGGCATCAAGGGTGTGCTGATCGTAGAAGTCGGGCGCAGGTCTCATATACTTGTCACGCAGAGACGTATTCACCGTGTCTCTCACCATCAGCGAGCCGTCGTAGTTGAAGTAAGTCAGCTCGTAATAGTCATCCCAGTCCCCATGTTCCACCATATTGCTGCACAACACGAAATATTTATCATGCAGCACGCCGTCCTTTATGCTGTCAACCGGAAGTTTGACACGGCGCACATCGCCCTTTCCGTCCTTGCTCAGAGCGATAAGTTCGTGCGTGACGTTCTGCACAAGATACAGACTGTCGCCGTGCATACGGAACAACGCGCAGGTGGTGCCAGCTTTGGAAACCTCGCGCCGCCACTGAAACTTCGTACCCTTGAAGCACGACACACGCAACGGTTCGCCACCGGCAAAATAGAACGTGCCCTTGCCGTCGGTGTCGAAACCGGACAGATAAAGCTCGTTGTTAGTCGGATTATAGAAACAGTCAACCGAATCCGCTGCATCGCGGAAAGTAAAATCCCAGTAGGTCATCTCCGGGTAACGGCTCGCGCGCTGTGCGTCAGCCGTAAAGGCAAACAACGACATCATGGCCGTAAATGCCGCAAAACGAATAAAATTGTCGGTTCTCATAGTATTTATATCTTACTCTTACAATTTATTATAGAAGTATTTAAACCCGTCAAAAGGCAACTTCACTTAATCACAGGATTGCATTCAGAATCGAATCATAATACATTTCCATCGCCGTCATAGCGTATCAAACGTTCCTCAATACAATTCACATGAATGCGGTTCTTGTATTTGTCTTCCATCTTACGGTACGTTATCTCGCACTTGCGGATAAGAGGCACACACAGACGTTCTTTGACATCAAGGCACAACTCCAGTTTGCAGACAATCACACCTTCCGGATATTTGTCAGTATTCCACAACGGAAAATGAGAGTCTGCCAGATAAAGCTCCACATTCTTTTTGAAGACCGGCCCCTTTACATCGCCGAAATAGAAGGCATGTCCTTCCTTTCTCATCTGGTACACCGAATCACGTTTCGTGATAATCATGATTTCGAGGTTCTTGAAATCAACGCTGTCCTGATCATGAAAAACAACCGCCCAAAATCTTATCGGCTCCTTATTCTTCTTATCCCATACATTTTTGTAACAATATATGGCATCTTTCTGAACAACCTTTGGCGGCTTCGAAGAACTGACAGTGTCGGTCTTTGCACAGTCATCACCCTCTGTCCACATCTCATGTCCGGCCATTACTGACAATGGAAGGGCAAACAGCAAAAATGCTGCAATCAGTCTTACCTTGTTCATAATCATATTTTTTTATGTGTTTTCCCCTTATTTGAAAGTATAAATATGATAAAGATATTATGCCATGAATTTACAAAAAGTTACAATACGGACAAATACCCGCAGATTAAATTTATACATTTATAACACTGGCTCATGCACATACAACCATCATCCATATAAAGAAAAAGACTGTTCGTCATTCTTTTTGCTTATCGACAACGATGATATAAAAAAACAAAAATCGCAGTCGGAGATGTTAAATTATCGCTGCGGAAATCGCGGAAAAATCGCGTCGGAGCGGACGGGGAGCTGTTTCGCGCGAAAAAACGCGAATTTTCAGAAATTCCGCAACAAACTGACAATCAACAGCTTATAGCACATCACATTTCGACAGCTATTCCTCCATCCTGCAATAATGCCTGTTTCTGCCCCTGATATGGGCTCTATCGGGTGCTGATAAAGACCATATCAGGCCCTGAAACAGACTTAATCGCACCCTGAAAAAGGCAATATCGCAAAGCAGTCTGCCCACGACGGCTCCGCCTAAAAGCCGGAACGCGATGATAAAGGGCGTTTTGACGGCCGACGGTTTTCTGGAATGAGAAAAATGATGTGTTAAATGCGAGGAGCGAAAAGCTAACGGATGTTAAAAACAATTTGCAAAAACAAGCGCGGCCCGGGTGGTGTCCGCTCCATGCAAACGGTGGTTACGACATAGCGTGCCATAGTGCGGCAGACTGCATATAAGAAGTGCGTAGCGGCCGTGAGAATGGCTTAACGGACAACATGCTGTCTGAAGCCGGTGGCACAACAGTATGCCCGTGACACAATTTGGGCACCGGAGACTGTGAAACACCACTGCCGGCATACATATCAAAAAAGCAAAGCCCCGGCTTCGAAGAGCCGGGGCTTTGTAGAGAGGCTGAATGTGTCGTCGTCCGATTCACATTCAGCGAAGATATCTGACGCGTGCCGCAACCGTGCTGTCACAGCGCGGCACACGTATATTCTTACAGCATCACCTTATAGATTCGTGATTCGCCGTTGACAAATGTCACCTTCACAACATATACACCGGAAGTCCATCCTGCCACAGAAATCTCCATTCTTGAGTTGTTGGCAGCCGAACCGGCATATCTCTGCTGGCCTGTAGCGTCGAACACACCGACCTTTGAGACAGCGCCTTCGCTCACTACGACGATGGCATCACCGTTTACAAACACGCGTGTGCCCTCTATTTCGTCTATGCCCAGACTTGGGTCGATGTCCTCGGCCACCTCAACAAGACAATCAGCACTGAACTTGCGGTCCTCGGTTGAAACGGTCACGATAACCTCGCCTTTCTTATGGCCTGTCACAAGACCGTTCTTGTCAACATCGGCTATGCTTGCATCCTCGGTCTCCCATATCAGCACCGCGCCTGCTGTTTCGGGCACGAGATGTGCCACGAGCTGATGGCTCGGAGTCTTGCTGTCGAGAGTTATCATCGTCTCTTCAAGATAGAGGTCCTCCACCGGAGCCGTAACCGTCACAACGCATGTGTCGGAAACCTTGCCGTCTTCAGTCATCGCGATGACACTGGTAGTGCCCGGAGCCACACCCACGACATTGTTTTCCAGCATATAAGCCACGTCGTTGTTCTCCGACTTCCATACTATATTCTTGTTTGTAGCATCCTCCGGCAATACCGTTGCAGACAGTTGCGCACGCTCGCCAACACCTATTCTCACATTCTCCTTGGATATAACGACCTTCTCTACAGGTATAACCACCGTCACATGACATACGGCCTTGTAAAGTCCTTCTTCCGTTGTCACGGTGATGTCGGCAGAACCTACACCGCGAGCAGTAATCTCACCGGTGGCCGAAACGCTCGCAACCTTCAGGTCGGAAGAAGCATAACGCACGTTCTGGTTTGTGGCATCGGCCGGCACAATCTCCGGCTTCAGTGTGTACTTGGCACCTTTGTCCATAGTGAGTTTGTCGACGTCGAGTTTCACTCCTCTTACTATGAACTCATACCAGAAGCGCGGATAACCGTCGGTCATCACCCATGGGCTCTCGCTGTCCTTACCGAAGCTCCATCCCATTGTCTCATAGAACTTCTGGTCGAGCTCCTCTTTGGCTACAGACTTGCCGTGCACCTTGTCAGCACCCACTGTGGTTGCGTCCGATTCATTGACTGTCGCCAGATTATCAGAATCAGGACCTATAAGCATAGAAGCAAGAGCGTAGTTGTCTGACAGCGAGCCTTCGGTCTCTGTATATGCCACTCTGGCAAGATTTAACGGCATCACCACCTTTTCGTTCAGAGCCACGTTGTGTGCCACAGAGTTCTCGCTCATCATGTTAAGACCGAGTATACCTACCACGCCACCGGCGTCCATGACATACTGTTCGCCTTCGCGCATGTCACCGCAAACACTTCCCGAAGCATAGTTCTTCTCGATGACGCATCCGTGTGCCGCACCGGCAATACCGCCGATCTGTGTCACACCGCTAATGTCGGCACTGCTGTAATTGTTTGATATCACCGCACCGTTAGCCGAATATCCTGATATACCGCCCACACAGTCGTTGCCTGCGAGCTTTCCCTTTACGTAGCAGTTTGATATCTTAGAACCGGTCTGTCTGCCCACGATTCCTCCTACAATGCCTGCACCGGGCAATACAACCTCTCCTTCGAAGGATGAGTTTGCTATTACGGCGTTGAAGGATATCTGTCCGGCAATGCCTCCGAAGTCCATGTTTGACGGCATCGTGGCACCTGCCTCATATACATTGTTTGTCACATGACAGTTTTCTATAGTAGCTCCACTGAGATTTCCTGTGACGGTTCCCCATGAAGATGAAGCCAGATTAGACCATTTCACATTCTCCAGTCTCAGGTTCTTCACCTCTCCGCCATCCATAACTTCGGCAAAGAGACCGGCATACATGCCGTTGGAATTCACCGCAAGATTCTTTATCACGTGGTTATTTCCGTTGAAATTACCAGTGAACGAAGGTATCGGAACAAAACCGTTGTTGTTCACTCCTGTGTAGGCAGCCATGTCGATGTCACATGTCAGCTCGAAGTATGCGTCCTGATGGTTTCTCATCATGTCCAGTTCCGAAGGATTGGAAATGAGATAAGGACTTGCCTCCGTACCGTCGCCTTCCAGTGCAACAGCCTGCAGCGGAAGATCGAAGAACACCGTCTTGCTCTCCGACATGTCGCTCTTAGACACGTATGTCAGATACATATTCTTCTGATATGTCTGTTCTGAGTTGGCCAGAATGCCGCCGCCAGAGAGGCTGTAATCGTCATTATCGGCCCAGCTGTATATCGTTTTCTCATCGTTAGCGATACCGAACACACTGTAAATGCTCTCATAATCGTCAGTGTATTTCTTGGCAAAGAACACATATTCCGACTTGTCGTCAGGCACAAACGTATAAGGATTCATTGTGCCCGCGTCCAGAAGAGGAGTGAACAGAGCCGCTGTCGGACCGAGATCTATTCTTACTTTTTTCGTTCTCTTGCCGTTTACGTCATAATGAACAATGCCGCCATATACTGTGTTATCGGCATTTTCGCCGCGTCCGAGACCGAACACGTACTCATAAGAATCGCCCACCGGCACTCTTCCGAAGTTGAGTGAAAGGTAGTCGCCGTTGTGTGTTGCGGGGAAGGTGAACACTTCCTTCATCTCCGGCATCTTGTACATCATGATGCCAGAAACGCCTCCGTTGCCGCTCAGAAGCACTGCATATTCGTCGCTCTGTCCCGGAATCTTCTGCAGATTCATGATGTCAACCGTATTTGTGAACATTTCCTTGAGTATCTCTCCGTCCTCGTTCACAAGATAATAGTCCATCATTTCGCTGTCGGTCTCAGAGTAATATCTGCTCATTCCGTATACAATCTCGTACTTGTCATCGCTGTTGAAGACATGCTTCGTAATCATATACTCACCGAATGTTCCTATCGAGCTCATGCTTATCTCATGCTGGTCCAGACCTATCAGAGGCAGTTTCATCTCCTTCACAAGATTGAACGACATGTCGTAAAGCTGTATTATGAACTTGTTGTTTTTCTCAACCTCAGGGTCGTATATGTCGTCATTGGCTATGAAAGGTTTCTCATAGAAGGATGACACGTAGAATTTCTCGCCCTCGATGTCTATCTGATTGAAAAAGAGTCCATAAGTATAAGAAAGCAGATCCTGAGGTATCTTTTTCTCAAACAACGGTTCCGGCAGAACATCCGGGTTTGAACCGACTGCCCTTGGCGAGTAGTACCTTACGACCTGTGCACTATTTTCATTGTAAGTTTGAGACTCATAGACTCCTAAATTATAGGAGTTGAAACCGTATTCGTCTGTCTTTTTATCCAGGACAACACCCGTAGACCACGCAAAACGGTTAAGTATCTGACTGTTTTCATCAATAATCACGATGGTGTCGCGACACGATTCAGGACCGGAACCCTGTCCGGCGAAACCGTGAACCTGAATCATAAACTCCCATTTGTTGTCGCTGTTGAACACCTTTGAGGAAATAGACTGCGCCAGATTGAAATACATTGTCGTATCCGATGACGAGATCTTGAACGACTTTATTTCCTCAAAATCATCATTATATATCTTATATGTAGCTGACCTGTAATATGTTCCGTATACTCCACTTGGTACTGACTTCTCCATCTCCTGAGTGAAGATGTATTGTTTTCCGTCCTCAATCGTACTTACAAGTCCCCATCCTAAATTCAGTTCCTTCACCGAAGCAGGACCTCCATCGCCTTCCGCTTTTGCGCCACCGTTCTGTTTTTTGATAGCGGCTGCGAGTTTAGGATTGCTCGACATGGGATAAACCTTGGCAAAGTTATCCGCTCTCTGTTTCTTGCCTTCCCTCGTATCCTTGTAGATGGAACGTCCCTCCACGGGAATGGTCCTTATACTCGGATCAGAGAAAGCCTTGATTTCTTTTTGCGTAAGAGATTCAGACCTCTGTTTTTGAATAAAAGACTGTGCCGAAAGCACACCGTTGCCCAAGAACAACATGGCTATACAGCCCACCGTTTTTTTAGTAAATCTAACCATAATTTTTCATTAAATTAAACACAATTTCAAGCTTCATTAAGTTTCTATATCTACATTAGGTAATAAATCCAAGTGAAAGTAAAACTGGCGTTTATCTTTTATTTTGCGATGGCTTCATGGCATTTAATTTACAGAATATTACAGCCACAAAAAGATACTGCCGTGTTTTACGGCGGCAAAAGTACATAAATTTTATTTAAAATAAATATTTTTCGTCACTTTTTTAACAAAAACCGATACAAAATGACATATTAATGACTTTTATAAACGAAAAGTCCTGCTATCTCATACATATAACACCATGCGAGCGATAAAACCGTCATACCACCGGGCTAAGTGGTTTTGACCTAATTATTGGCAATATGGAACACTATAAGGAATCTGTCACAGGGTTGCGGCGCTACCATTATGTAATGATAAAAAGACTATCTGAATACAACATTCATCACATAGAGTAGCACTGTACGCACTGTTCTATTTTTCGCACAAATCGATACCGCTACTGACATAACGGTATATCATATATATAAAAACATTGTGAAACTGAAGCAGGCACTGCTTCCTGTAACTAAATCTGTCCCGACTCCACCATCAGCACCACGCGCTCCGTCAGACGGTCGATGCCTTCCGGCTCATACTTCTTGGTAAGACTCGCGCCGAACAGAGCCGCGAATGCCTGATAGAATCCGGCGCGTATCGGTCCGAGAAAGGCCTGTATGAGCTGATACGACGACGAGTTGCACTCGCGATAGACAAGCTTTATGAGCAGCTTGCCTTGCTGATAGGACAGCTTCTTCATGCGCGGCGTGTACTCCTTGCGTATGCTCTTCTCCACCAGCTTCATGTGTTCGTCGCGTGCACGCTTGTCGGGCAGTGTCTGCAGATACTCGTATGTCTCTATGATTATCCGGTTTACCTCCTTGGCTATGGGCAGCACCTTCTTCACGTTGGCCACAAGACGGTTGTAGGCCGCGCGCTGCTTGGCATTCTTGAACACCGGCTGCGGATAGACATACACACTGTTCATCTCCACATACTGTATGCTGTCGCCGTTGTCGTCGAGAACCTTGCCCACCTTCACCATGGGCTCGAGCGCACCTTCCTTGGCGGCCGTGCCTCCGTCGTCCTGTGCCGCGCACTGCGTCGTCCACATCAGACAAAGTGTCAGAACTATGATAAACCTGCTCATATACTGAACGCAAAAGTACATATAAAAAATCATTCCGCTCTGATATCGGGCCCGATTTTATTTCTTTTTTGCATGTATCAGCCTCATTATCAAATATTATCTTTATATTTGTAGAATATATGAGGCGGTTCGGCTATGGATGCAACGATGGTGCTTCGTGACCATCATGCACCATCGCTCTCACCTTTCAATATATTTGTAGAATATATGATGCCATAAGACCGCATCGTCCCGTCAGGACATTCCACCGGTGCCAGCCCTTTGATATATCAGTACACTCATCATAACCAAAAACCGCAGACCTATGAAAACATTATCCCTACACCTCAATCTCAGCAGGAAAGCCATCATACTGCTTATTTCTCTATGCTTTGCCACCGCACAGGCTTTGGCCGACAAACAGACAGAAGAACTGCGCTCCAAGTCCGACATGCTGCACGCGCAGGGCAAGAACGACTCGGCTATGATTGTGGCCGGAAAAGTGCTCGACACGGCCGTGCAGCGCAAGGACACTGTGCTGATGATGGGCATACACTCGTCCATGGGCGTATATCTGCGCACATCGGGCAAGACAGACGAGGCACTCGAACACTACAACGAGGCAATGCGCCTGTGCTCCACACCGGGAGTGGTGGCCCGCGGAGGCGAGGAGGCCGTGCAGGAGGCCGCCATACTCTATCTGAACATCGCCACACTGCACATAGACATGAAGAACACGAAGCAGGCGCTGTCGTGTGCAGCCACATCAGCCGGATGGGCAGTGAAGAGCAAGGACAAGGCCCTGCAGGCACAGCTCTACTCGAACATCGGCTCAATATATCTGATGGCGGGCGACGCACACTCGGCCATGAAGCATCTCGAACGCAGCTACACACTGTCGGAACAGACCGGACAGCACGACGCCGCCCTCACTGCCGTGGCCTACATCATGGGAGCCGCACACAAGGTGGGCGACGCGGCGGCTGCCAATAAGTGGGACGCCGTGGGCGAACGACTGCTGCCTGTGACCACTGCGGAGACGTCGCGGCTGGTTTATTACCAGGTGAAGTGCGCGCTGCTCATGAACAACAAGGAATACAAGGCCGCGCTGCCGATGTTCGACAAGATACTTTCGATGAAGTGTGTGGAAGGTATGCCGTTCGTGCAATACGACTGCTACAACAACATGCACATGGCCTACGCCGCCCTGGGCAGCTACGACAAGGCATACACCTCGCTGCAGAAGGCCACCGCACTGCACGACAGCATAGCCGACAAACAGAGTGCCGACAACCTGCGCGAGCTCAACGTGAAGTATGAGACCAAGGAGAAGGAGCTCGCACTGGCACAGAGCGAGACACGCCTGGCACACATGTACACCTACGCCATGCTTGCCGCCATACTCGTGATTGTGGCCGCAGCGGCGATAATAATATACATACAGCGGCAGCGCCGACGCCGTCGTGAGCTCGAGCTTGACTTTGCACGGCTCAGAGCCGACACCGCACGCCGCCTGACCGAACGCTATATCAACGGTCTGGAAAGCGAGCGCACCCGTCTGGCACGCGAACTGCACGACGGTCTGTGCAACGATCTCTACGGCGTGGAGATGAAGCTCGCGCTAACCGACAACGCACAGCCGGCCGTCAGCATGCTCACCGAATGCCGAGAGAAGGCTCGCCGCATATCCCACGAACTGATGCCGCCGGAGTTCTGCTATGCCACCATCGACGAGGTGATAGCCGACTACGTGGAGCAGTGCGCCACAGAAAGCTGCGCCACGGAGTGCTCATCCACACCGGAGTATGCCGACTGGAGCATCATAGACGACGCCACAGCTCTCGAAATATACCGCATAGCACAGGAGGCAGTGGGCAACGCCGTGCGACACTCGGGAGCCACCACAGTGAGAGTAAGCATGCATATGGAGGACGACCGGGCCGTCATGACCGTGACCGACAACGGCCGCCACGCCACCCACAAGCCACAGGGCATAGGTCTGCGCACCATGAACCAACGCGCCGAGGCCGTGGGAGGAAGCGTCAGCATGGACGCCGGCGAGCAGGGAACACGCGTCACACTGACCATTCCTTTGAAAAAACAAGCGTGAAAAATTACGGTTTTCCGTGAGTGATATTATTCATGCACCTCTTAATTTTGCATGCATGAACGACATTTACAAATATCTGTTAGAGGATCTGAAGATAGCAATCACCGACGATCACGATCTTGTACTCGAAGGATTCAAGAGTTTTCTCGAGAAGAAGAACATCAGACATGTCGAGACTTTCACCACGGCACAGCAGCTCATAAACACACTGCCGGCACGCGACTTCGACATATACATCATCGACATCGGCATGCCCGACATCGACGGATTCACACTCATCGACGTCGTCAGAGAACATAAACCCGACGCAAAGATAATTGTCAACACCATACATCAGGAGGTGTGGATAATAAGGCGCATGCTCGACAAGAACGTGAACGCCATACTAAGCAAGTCGACCGACTTCTCCAAAATAACCGAAGCGATAGAAACCGTGATAAGCGGAAAACAATACTTCTGCCCAGAAGTAAGAAAAAAACTGAACCGTCACCGCCAGCTGCTCGAGCATCCGTCCGAACGCGAGATAGAGGTTCTCAGGGCAATGGCGCGCGGACTGACCTCGAAGGAGATAGCGGCACAGCTGTTCATCTCGGAAAACACGGTGGAGACACACCGCAAGAAACTGTTCATGAAACTGAATGCGCGCAACATTGCCGACCTTATAGTGAAGGCGATAGCGCGCGGATACATCAATGCCTCAGAGTTCGACAGGAATGCCGAAACCTGAGACATCATAATATGACCCTACTGAAACTCTGAAAAAACACACTCCCTACAAAGCTCCCGGCATGCAGGAGCGCGCCATCAGAGCACATCAAGAAACTTTTCGAGCGGTATGCCGCGGTTCTTGTCCTCATTGTCCTTGTTCAGGTCGATGAGCGTATAAACGGCATCCATGGCTTTGCGCGTGCTCGGCTTCAGCATCTCTCCGTCGAGCAGATGGCCTATGAGCACCGCCGAGAATATGTCGCCCGTACCCGGGAAATGCACCGGAATCTCTGTATAAGGCAGCGAGAAATATTCGCCGTCCATGTGGTTGTAGCCCACCACCGACGGCTGGCCGTCTACAGGGATACTCGTGATGAGGACCGACTTTGTGCCAAGAGCCCGCAGTCCGTCTATCAGCCGGCGTGCTCCGTCGCTGTCAACGCCGCGTGCGTCGTACTCCATACCAGTCAGATAGCATGCCTCCGTGTGGTTGGGGAACACCAGATGGGCCACGCTCACCATCTCGCGCATACTTTTTATGGCCTCATCGGTCACACCGTTGTAGAGTTTTCCCTCGTCTCCCATTATAGGATCGACGAATATCACCGTGCCGGCTTCCGCCTGTTCGCGGCAGTAGGCCGATATCATCCGGGCCTGACTCTCCGAAGCCATGAATCCAGTGGCTATGGCGTCGAACGTGAAGCCAAGCTCACGCCACACGGGGAAAACACCTTTTATATAGTCCGTTGTCTCAAGAATGTTGAACTTGCCGTAGTCGAGCGTGTTGGACACAAGCGCCGTCGGCAGATTGTATGTGGGATGGCCCATGTACGAAAGGATGGGAAGCATGGCGGCCGTAGCCACCTTGCCATATCCGGCCATGTCGTTTATAAGCAGTATCTGTTTCTTTTTCATCTTATTCGCGTTTCGCCTGCAAACTTACACAAAATCGATGAAATAAGCGAATATTTACGCCGCAGCATGATTGTCGGTCGGGAAATGACCGGATGAACCGACATTTATTGATACGTCATCACCATATTTCGTATATCCCACTCCGTTTCCAGCGGAATGTGAATATGCACATTTTTGCATATTTAACCGTTATTTCCGTATATTTATACAGTTTTAGTGCCTTTTTGAATGAATTTTTGCAAATTTATGCAGAAAATCATATGACGGAATATGTTTTCTGCATTAAAATGACTAACTTTGCCACCCGAACAAATCACACATACATAAGGAAATGGCATACACACGCATAACGGCTGCCGAAGGCGCAGCGATGATAAAGGACGGCGACAATATCGGATTCAGCGGATTCACCCCTAGCGGCGTACCAAAGGCCGTGACACGCGAACTGTCTAAACGTGCGCTGAGCGAGCATGAGGCCGGACGTCCGTTCGCCGTGGGAGTGATCACGGGCGCATCGTCGTGCCAGAGCCTCGAAGGTGACCTCGCTGCGGCACACGCCATAAAGTTCCGCGCGCCGTTCTCTACCAACGCCGACTTCCGCAACCATACCAATCTGGGCGAGATAGACTATGAGGACATGCACCTGGGCCACATGGCCGAGCGTCTGCGCCGTGGCTTTTACGGTGACATTGACTGGGCCATCATAGAGGTGTCAGCCATAGAGGACGACGGCGACAAGTGCCGCGTGTATCTCACGTCGGCCGACGGCATAGTACCGACCATTGCCCGCATAGCCAAGCGTGTGATTCTGGAGCTCAACACATTCCACAACGCCGACGCACGCTATCTGCACGACGAATACGAATGTCTGGAGTATCCATACCGCCAACCGATACCGCTGACACGCGTGGGACAGCGCATCGGTACACAGTATCTGGAGATAGACCCGAAGAAAATAGCAGGTGTGGTGGAATGCTGCATACCTGAGGAAGCGCGCACATTCAAGCCCTCCACTCCCGAGACCGACATGATAGGCCGCCACGTGGTGGACTTTTTCCTGAGCGACATGCGTGCCGGACGCATTCCTAAGTGCATGTTCCCCATACAAAGCGGTGTGGGCGTGACGGGCAACGCCGTGATGGAGGCCATCGGACGGTGCGACGACATGCCCGTAGTAGAGGTGTTCAGCGAAGTAGTGCAGGACGCAATAGTCGACCTGATGCTACAGGGACGCATATCGCAGGCATCGGTTGCAGCCATGACCGTGTCTAACGAATGTCTGAAAAAAGTGTATGACAACATGGACTTCTTCCGCAGCCGCCTCACACTGCGCCCGAGCGAACTGTCCAACTCGGCAGAGCTCATCCACCGTTTCGGTGTTATTGCCATGAACACGGCACTCGAGTGTGACATCTACGGCAACGAGAACTCAAGCCACGTATGCGGTTCACGACTGATGAACGGCATCGGTGGCTCGTGCGACTACGAACGCAACGGCTCGATAAGTATATTCTACACGCCTTCGACAGCAAAGGGAGGAAAGATAAGTGCCATAGTTCCCATGTGCAGCCATATCGACTCTACCGAGCACGACGTGGACGTGATAATAACCGAACAGGGCATAGCCGACCTGAGAGGAAAAGGTCCGGCACGCCGCGCTGAGGAGATAATAAACAACTGTGCCCACCCAGATTACCGTCCACTACTGCGCGAATATCAGCGCATAGCCACTAAGGGACACTGTCCGGGTTCGCTGCGCGCGGCCTTCGCCTTCCACGACACGCTGACGCGCAAAGGCGACATGAGACTCACCGACTTTGCCGAATATCTGTAAATGACGTTTCAGTCCGCAGCCATACACGCATAGGCAACAGACGGACGCAAGCATAGAAAAAACACCAACCGTGCCACACGGGTGTCAGAAACGACACTACTGTGTGGCACGGTTGTTTTCGTTATATGCTATTATACTGATATCTGTCATCCTACGGCAGGACACTGCGGCAACGCGTCTATGAGTTTGTCAACATCGCTCTCGCGTGTAGCCCATGAGGTGACAAACCGTACGGGAGTCTCCTCGGTACGGCGTGGTCCCCAAAGTTCGAAGGTGGCCACATCAGACAAGGCGTCGATGACACTGTTGGGCAGCACAAAAAACTGCTGGTTGGTGGGTGAGTCAATGAACAGACGGTAGCCACGACTCACGAAGGCGCGGCGAAGCTTGTCGGCCATGAGGCATGCGTGGCGTGCCAGACGAACATAAAGATTGTCTGTGAAGAGTGTCTCAAACTGTACACCGAGCAGTCGGCCCTTGGCAAGAAGCGCTCCGTGCTGTTTCACTATGGAGAAGAAATGAGGCAGAAGTTCGGGACGTGATGTCACAACGGCCTCGCCGAATAGTGCTCCAACCTTTGTTCCACCTATATAAAATACATCGCACAGACGTGCCACGTCGGCCAGACTCACATCTGAAGCGCCCGAAGCCAACGCATAGCCAAGGCGTGCACCGTCCATGTAGAGCGGGATGCCGGCCTCGTGACACACGTCGCTCAGGGCAGTGAGTTCATCGAGCGTGTAGAGTGTTCCAAGTTCGGTAGGATGAGATATGTAAACCATTCCCGGCGCCACAACATGTTCGTAGGTTTCGTCGGCATAATAATCGTCAATATATCTGCGCACATCTGCCGCACTTATCTTGCCGTCGTGCTGTGGCAGTGTGAGCACCTTATGACCCGAAGCCTCTATGGCTCCTGCCTCATGCACATTGATATGAGCTGTCTCAGCAGCCAACACACCCTCGTGACGTGCCAGAAGAGCGTCTATCACCGTGGCGTTGGTCTGTGTGCCGCCCACAAGGAAGTTCACCTTTCCACGCTCCAACGAGCAGGCATCAAGAATGAGCCGTTCGGCACGACGGCAATATTCGTCGAGTCCGTAGCCCGGCGTCTGCTCAAGATTTGTCTCTGCCAAGCGGCGCATCAGCTCCGGATGCGCACCTTCCATATAATCACTGTCGAAATGCAACATATCTTATTATTCTTTTATACGTATTCTTCTGTACTGTTACTCCTCCTCAGACGCTCCGCTGCCATGCGAACATCGGGCGCTTTGCGGGATGAAATAACCAGCCGCAAAGGTAAGTATTTATTTGCAAACAGCTTTCAGCAGAAGCAAAGATATGGAGTCAGTGACACATGAAAAGCCGATAAGTATGATGGTATCACAGCCACACACCGTCATGATATGGCGCATATCACGACAACACATCGCGAATAACACCTGGTGTAGTAGTCATTTCTGCAGGCATAGAGTGTATATATAATATTGCATTCCGGCCAATATTGACATATTATATAAAACATAATGCTATCCATATACCGTCAAGCAAGCCTTGCATTATCTTTGCATAAGACAGGAGGCGGTTCGGCAATGACAAAAAGAAAAACAAAGTCTTTCCATTTTTGTCGTTGCTCTCACCTTTCACTATCTTTGTATGGAAAAAACATAACAGGGATGAACACAACAGAGAATAACACCTGTACCACGATAACGATGCTCGGTACGGGATATGCCACAGCAACAGAATGCTACAACACATGCTTTCTGCTGAAGACCGCCGAGGGCATGTTGCTCACCGATGCGGGCGGAGGCAACGGAATACTGACACAGATGAAAAAAGCCGGGGAGGACCCTGCGCGGCTCGACCACATGTTTATCACACACGCACACACCGACCATATACTCGGAGCGGTATGGATAGTGAGGACCGCCATACAACACACACTAACCGGACTACGCACAAACGTGCTCTGCGTTTATGGTCACAACCGCGTCATCCGAGTGTTGCGAAGCATCTGCGAAATGACCCTTCCGGGTAAATACATACCGTTACTCGACAGCGCGGTGCGCTTCGTCATTCTGTCCGACGGCGATACATTCAACGTAGGAGACATGAAATTCACGTGCTTCGACATTCATTCCACAAAAGAAAAACAATTCGGCTATCGTGCAGAACTGCCGGGAGGAATAAGTCTGGTGTGCCTGGGTGATGAACCGTTCAATGAGACTAACCGAAGCATGGCGGCCAACGCCGACTGGCTGATGTGCGAGGCGTTCTGCCTGTATGCCGACCGCGAGGAGATGAAACCCTATTCCAAACACCACAGTACCGTACTCGATGCGGCACGGACAGCCTCTAAGCTGAATGCATCCAACCTGCTGGTGTTCCACACCGAGGACAGAAGCATGACTACACGACGGCAGACCTACACACAGGAAGCCGCAACAGCATTCGCCGGAAAAATATTCGTGCCCGACGATCTGGAGACAATCATCATAGTAAAAGGGAAATGAAAACAGAAGCGTACGGTCATGACCGCCGTACGCACGACTCATTCGTCCGACGTACCGGAGTCGCGACCACACGACCGGTATTCGTGAGGTGTAAGTCCGGTGGCTTTCTTGAACATACTGTAAAAGTGCTCAGCGGAGCCGTAACCCAACGCAGCAGCTATCTCCTTGGCCGATGACGATGTGCCCACAAGCATCTGTTTGGCACGCTGTATCCTCAGTTCCTGAAAATATTTTGCCGGTGCGTATCCTGTGTATTCCCTGAAAGCCTTTCTGAACCATGAGTAGCTGATGTTGAGATGTTCGGCAAGCTGCTCGGCACTGACGTTCTCGCCGACATGCTCTTTCATGTATATACGTGCCTTTTCTATCTTCTGCCGTATGGCGCTCATCTCAAACTGCCTGTTGCGCGAAAGTGATATGACCATGCCAAGCATGTGCATCACAATGCCAGCAAGATACTGTTGGGACGACACAGCGTCGGCCTCGGCTATATTAAGAGCACGCGTATAAAGCGAAACAAACTCCTCGCTCAACCCTATATCGATGACGGGCTGGTCCTCACTGAAAAAACCTTCACTCACAAGTCTGTCGACAACAGGACCTTCAAAACCTATATAATACTCATTCCAGCCCACATTACGGTAAGGACGATAGGTATGCCACCGACCCGGAAATACAAGCATGAGCCTGCCACTGCACACATGTTTGTTGCCGACACTCTCCGAGGAGAATTGTCCGCAGCCCTTGGTTATATATACGAGTTGGTATTCATTAAGTATGCGTCCCTTATCCGCATTGAAGAAATAACCGGATGGATGTTCCTTCAAAGGATATGGAGAGTTGGGGGCTATGAATTCAAAACCAACGGTATTTACCCACAGTCCGAACTTCCTGTCCGTATCATTGACAATGAGATACTTGAACTCAACACCGTCGTTGTTTAAATCGTTGGGCATAATCAGGAATTTATTATCAGGTTGATGGCAAATATAGTGATTTTAAAATCAAAAATAGTATATTCTGATTTACTTTTATCAAATATTTTAAAATATGTTATACTGACTGCATACAGAACATCCCTGACGGACATTCCGCATACAATCAGTACATGAAAATTCCAATAATAAACATTACCCGCATGACACCGGCCGGCATTATTTGGGCAGACCGAACGCCTCGGACATCTCACGCATCTGCTCCTGAGTCATGCCGTCGGGTTCGAATCCCATGTTTTTGGCGGCTATGTAGATAAGGGCCGACTTGTTGAGCACGTCCACCTGGTCGAAGGCAGCCATGATGTCGGTATCCACAGCGAATACTCCGTGCTTCTCCCACATCACCACATCGTAGTCGGAAAGCTCACTGATGGTGGCTTCGGCCAGCTCAACAGATCCCGGCAACTTGTATGGCACAATGCCCAGACCGCGCGGACAGAACGCCTTGGTTTCGGGAATCATGCTCCACAGCAGGTTTGTAGCCACATCCTTCTCGAGGAAACGGCGGCAGTGACTCATGGCAACGAGCTCTATTGGATGGGTGTGGAGCGACGCACGGTAGGGCGAACCGATAGACAAAAGATAATTGTGCACGCTGAGATGCGACGGCAGCTCTGACGTAGGACGCACCGGATTGTCGGCTATGATGACATAGCTGGCGCAGTCGTCAAGTATTCGTATCACCGAGCCATTGTCCATAGGACGGCGCGCAAGGTCGCGCATACGGCGGTTGGTACCTTTGCAATAGAAATAGCAGCCGCGCAGATGGGGCAGCGTCACACCAATGGGCATCACGTCGCTGATAGCCGGCATCTGTCTGATGCCGTCATCCACATATTCGGTGATGTTTATGGTTATGTTGCCACCATTACGCTCGGCCCAGCCTTTCTGCCACAGATAGCCGGCTGTTTCGGCAACTTTCTCCACTTCGGCAGCAAGTGCCGGACGATTGTTCAATATAGATTCCATATATATTTTTTATTGCCCGACCCAGACAGATCATATCGTCTGCCTGATATCAGAGCAGGTTTATCATTTCTTTTTTCATCTGACGTTTCCGCCATACATGACATATTCCTCACTTCGGTGCGCTCCGTCTGACAACCTAACGCACTGCCTTGAAACGGTAAGTGCCTGATCCTATTTCGCAGACAACATATCCTCCCTCAACCTTAGACGCGCTGATGCCGGATTCTGAAAGACTCTTTCCGCTTTCGGTCACATTGTCCAATGCCGTGGCTGGGATGCATACGGTAGCCGAGGAGTTGGCCGGTATCGTGATATTCCATTGGAACGACGCCCCGTCTTTCTTCCACGAACTGGTTATTTGTCCGTGAACAGAGTGGTAGGAACAGTCCACATGGCTCAGTCTGTCTATGAGCAGAGGCTTCATAATCAGTTTCTTGAATCCGGGATGAGCATCATCACTCTTTATGCCTGCCATATTCTCATAGAACCAGATGAGCAGATCACCCAACAGCATGACATGATTCTGCGAGTCTATCCAACGCTCCATGCCGTCGCCGTTCCAGTGTTCCCATATGGTGGTAGCACCTTTCTTTATCATGTATCCGAAGCTTGGATAGTCAGTCTTCTGCAACATTCCGTAAGCAAGATCAGGGCGTCCTATCTCCGTAAGTCCGCGCATCAGCCACTGACATCCTATCACTCCGGTGCTTATATGCCCCTTAAAGTCGTTCTCTATGAGCCTTACCATGTTGTCGGCTATGTCGTTACGATAGTCGTCGGGCACGAGTCCGAAGCTTAGCGCCAGCAGGTTCGACGTCACGGTGTTGTTGCTGTATGAGCGCTTCTCCTTATCCAGGAACTTATTGTTGTAGGCTTCCTTTACCACAGCCGCCTGTTCGTCGAACTCGTTACGGTCGCCATCCTTGCCCAGAAGGGAGGCAAACCAGGACATGGTCTTGAGCATATAATAATAGTAAGCCGTACCTATCACCGCCTTGTCGGTAATCAGCGACGGTATCTGCGGGTCGTTGGCGGTGAACACCTCGGGCGGCGTGCACCAGTCGCCGTAAACATCACGCGGCATGATATGGTCCGTAGTCAGATACTTGTCGCGCATATAGTACAGCCACTTCTTCATCGAAGCGTAATGCTCGGTTATCGGCTGTATGTTGCCGAACTGCGTGTAAAGCATCTTCGACACCGTGAGATAAGTGCCGGGCCACGTCATGTTGTCCGTGTAAGAGCTCCAGTAGCTCGGAGCAATGTCGGACACGCTGCCGTCCTCGCGCTGGGTTATGCGTATGTCGTGCACCCATTTCGCGTACAGATTATTGTTGTCGAAGAGGAAGCTCTCGCCGTACGATCCGATGGCTCTGTCGCCTGTCCACCCCATTCTCTCCGTACGTTGCGGGCAGTCGGTGGGCATGCCGCGGTAGTTGCTGCGCACACTCCAGTAGGCGTTGTGGTAAATCTGATTTATCAGAGAGTCCGACGTCGCGAAATATCCGGTCTGCCGCATGTCGTCATAGAGCACTTGTCCCTCGAAATCATCTGTAGAAGGCGTACCGGGATAATTGGTTATCTCCACATATCTGAAGCCATGAATGGCAAAGCATGGCACCCACGTCTCCGTTCCCTCGCCCTTCAATGTGTATTTGTCGGTGGCGAGTCCGCCGCGCAGATTGTCCAGATTGACGCTTCCGTCATCGTTAAGGAACTCCGCGAAGCGCAGCTTCACTTCCCTGCCACGCTCACCCTTGACTTTCATCTTGAGGCGTCCGGAGAAGTTCTGTCCCATATCCAGAATATAGGTAGTGTCGTTAAGTCGGGTGACACCTGTCGGTCTGATAACGTCCATCACCTGTATATTATTGTTTATCTGCGCGCCGAGCTTTCCTTCCGGTGCGGCGGTCATATCCACAGGCAGCCACGCGGAGTCGTCGAATCCGGCTTTGTCCCATCCCGGCATCTCACGGCGTGCGTCATATTCCTCGCCGTCATACTCGTTGTTAGCGCCTATCGCTCCGTGCGATGTGACCTTCCACGACGCGTCACTCACCACATATTCGCGGCTGCCGTCGCCATACTCAAGTTCCAACTGGGCGATGAGCTTTGGAAATTCGGCCCTGTCGGTACGACGCATATGGAAGAAACGGCCGTTGCCCACAATCACTCCGATGGCATTGTCGCCCTTGCCTATCTCGCCGGTCACGTCGAACGTGTTGTATTTCACTTCCTTTCTATAATCAGTAGGAGTGGGTGCCAGCTCCTGACGGCCAATGGTCTTGCCGTTGATATGCAGCTTGTAAACACCGAGTCCGCAGATATACAATGTGGCTTTCGCCGGGCGGCGCGTCGTGCGGAAATCCTTTCTGAAATATCTGGCCGACAGTCTTGTACAGTCAGCCGTTGGGTCGTCCCACTCGAAAGCCTTGTCAAGTCCTATCCACTGCGCCTTCCATTCGCCGCCGTCGAGCAGTCCCATTGTCCAGCGGGCGGGCTTGCTCCATTCCGACTTGCCCTTATTCGTAGTGACGCACACCTTCCAATAGCACGTCATACGGCTCTTCAGAGCCACTCCGCCATACGGTATGTACGTCGAATTGTCCGAGCTCACTTCTCCCGAATCCCACAAATCAGCCTTGCCAGGCTTCAGCTTATCCATCGTAGAAGCCACGAGAATGCGGTAAGCAGTCTGCATCACGTTGCGTCCCTTATCGTTCAGTTCCCAGCTCAGTCGCGGCGTAGTGATGTCTATTCCCATAGGATTGGTCACCATTTCACAACGCAGATTGTCCACAGCCATGAGCTTGCTTGCGCCGGTCAGACACATTACAAGGATGAGAATCAATGTCTTTCTCACTATCACAGATTCGTATGGTTTCATCATTCTGAAGTTTAAAGTACGCAGGATAAGCGGTATTTTGTTAATGTCTTAAAGTTCTATGCATAACAGAAGTAACGTCATGACAGTCGGCACATTGCGTCACACCTGTCAGATAAAGATCCAATGATGTTGCCGGACAGCGCGCCCAGTGTTTCCACATCCATCTGTACATGGCCACACCAGACGCTGCGACGGTGTCCGCGGCAGACAACCGTCGTCCGCCCCGGTCTTTCACTTATGTTATGCTCACGGGAGACAACGTCACCCGTGAGCACATCTATAAGTCGAAATTAATCAAACAGAAATAACAATATCGTAGCATGGCCGGCACACATCCGGCCAGAAAACATGTCACTGCTGTGCCATGGCCACCACAATGATGGAGGCTATGAGTATGAACAGGCCGGCAACAAGCACTCCGGCGGCCTTGCGGCCGCATCCGCGCCACTCTTTCAGGATGATGCCCCAGACGTTGCTGAATATCACATTGAGCGACATGAGGATGCTCCACGAGAATGCCAGCAGCACCGGACTGTCGGTGAGGAAGCTCTTGCCCGTCTCAAGACCGAAGAACTGCGAGTACCACAGCACGCCGGCAAGGGCGCAGAAAAGCACGTTGTTGGCCAGCACACGGCCGTTGCATGCGAAATATTCGCGGCCGGTATGGTTCTTTATGTTCTGCCGGATGCAATATACGGCGTTGGTGCAGAAACCGCCAAGCGTCACAAGGAATATGACGGGCAGACCGGCATAGAGCGGAGCCACGCCGCCGTTGAGGGCTGCCTCCTTGATATGACCGCCGGCATCGAGACCCAGAGCGAAGCATGCGCTCATCACTCCGGCAAGCAACGCCACGAGCAGACCCTTGGTAAGGGCGAAATCCTTTACGGCCGCCTTCTTCTCCTCCTCGCTCATATTGGCCGAGCGCAGACTGCCGGCATAGCCTATCACGGCAATGCCTGCAATGGTGATGCACACGCCGCAGAGCAGCATGAGGCCGTCGCCACGGAGCAGATCGGTGCCGGCAAAGAGCGCCGGAAAGAGAGTTCCGAACGCAGCACACGTACCAAGAGCTATGCTCTGGCCCAAGGCGACACCGAGATAGCGCATGGAGAGGCCGAACGTCAGACCGCCAACACCCCAGAGAACACCATAAATGACGGCCTGAAGCGCTCCGCCCGAACTCCACAACTGCCACAGACTGCCGCCCGCAGGAACGGCGAGCAGTGCGCCGAGCAAAGGAAACACGAGCCATGCGAAGATGCCCTGAACCAACCAGAAACTCTCCCACGACCATTCCTTAACCTTGTTAATGGGCACATAAGAACTGCTCTGACCGAAACTGCCGACCGCTATTATCAATAACCCTAACAAAACGTCCATGACAAAACAACCTTTTATTTATTTACGCTTTGAGGTCACGTCGGCCTCGTATTTATCAACCTCAGCTATGAACTCCTCGCCCACAGGCACACCGTTGCGCAGACAGAACATATCCCATACGGCGTTCCATGGCAACGACTTGCACTCCTCGAGCAACGCCAGACGCTCGAAGCCCTTGTCCTCGGCCTCGTAGCTGCGCAATGTATGGAGCGGTTCGAGCAGCGCCTGGAGCAGACATTTCTGTGTGGCGCGGCTTCCGATGACATAGGCTCCGATGCGGTTGATGGACGCGTCGAAATAGTCGAGACCTATGTGCACGCGGCCGAGGGCTCCGCAACGCACAATCTCCTTGCAGAGGTCGAGCGTATCGTCGTTCATTATCGTTACGTGATCGCTGTCCCAACGCACAGGACGGCTCACATGGAGCAGCACCTCCGGCACGAACAGCAGGAGCGAAGAGAGTTTGTCGGCCACACTCTCCGTCGGATGGAAGTGGCCTGTGTCGAGCGTGACGAGCTTCTGATGCTGCACGCCGTAACCTATATAGAAATCGTTTGAACCCACGGTGTAGCTCTCAAGACCTATGCCGAACACCTTGGACTCGATGCTGTCCTTCATGTTCTTATACTCTGTGGCAAAGATGCGGTCGAGCGAATCTTTGAGCAGTTCGCGGTACATCATGCGGTTGACCGTTATGTCCTTGCTGCCGTCGTGTATCCATAGGTTCATTATACAGGGATCGCCCTGGCGGCGTCCCATCTCTTCGGCAATGGCACGGCAGCGCACTGTGTGCTCCACCCAGAAGTCGCGTATGGCCTTGTCGGGATTTGCCAGCGAGAGGTTTCCGCTCTTGGGATGAGAGAACGAGGTGGAATTGAAGTCGAGCTTTATGCCGTTTTCAGCAGCCCACTGCATCCAGCTCTCGAAGTGTGACGGCTCAACCTGATCGCGGTCGACAAACTGTCCGCCGAAGTCGCCGTATATCTCGTGCAGGCTCAGACGGTGACGGCCGGGGATGAACGACATGGCTTTCAGTATGTCCATGCGCACTTCCTCCATGTTGCGCGCCTTGCCGGGATAATTGCCCGTGGCCTGTATGCCGCCCGTAAGCGCGCCACCCGACTCGAATCCTGTGACGTCGTCGGCCTGCCAGCAATGCATTGAGAGGGAAATATTCTGCAAGGCGTCCATCGCCTTGTCTGTATCGATGCCCAGAACGGCATAGCGTTCCTTGGCTATCTCGTAGGCTTTGTTGATGAGTTGTTCTTTCATAATCAGGTTTTTTGTTTAAAATGGTTGTATGTAAATTATCGGTCAAGACGCAACGGCGGCCCGTCACGCCCGCCCAAAGCCGGCATAGGCCGGTATGAAAACGCTCAGGCGGTGAACGGCGCCCTGCGGTATGCTTCTTCCCATGCGGCGGTGTCGGCCGGCATGTATGTCTTCAGACTTACCGACCCGCGCACCATACGGCGCATGCCGGCTACGTCGGACGAATGTCCGGCAGCTACTGCCTGCATCATAATGTTGCCTATGGCTGTTGCCTCGGACGGGCCTGCTACGACAGGCACACCGATGGCATCGGCCGTCCACTGGTTCAACAGCTCATTGCAACTGCCACCGCCGATAACGTGCAGAACGCTGAGTGGTCGCTCGGACAGCTCGCGCAGACTGTCGAAGACATGACGGTAGCGCAAGGCAAGACTCTCGAAGATGCAACGCACCAGACGTCCGCGCGTATCGGGCACAGGCTGGCTGTGACTGCGGCAGAATGTCCGTATGGCCTCAACCATGTCGGACGGATTAGAAAAAGAAGCTTCGTCGGGATTGATCAAACTACGGAACGGCTCTGCGGCACGTGCCTCGTCTATCAGCACGTCGTAGGGTACCGCACCCCATTGGGCACGGCAGCGCTCAAGTATCCACAGGCCGCATATATTCTTCAGCAGGCGGATGGTACCGTTGACGCCGCCCTCATTGGTGAAGTTCAACTTCTGAGTGACGGCGCTGATGACGGGTGCATCAGTCTCGATACCCATCAGCGACCATGTGCCACTGCTGAGATAAGCAAAATCGCGGTCGGATGCCGGAACGGCGGCAACGGCAGAAGCGGTGTCGTGGCCGGCCACTGCTATCACCGGCACGGGGCCGAGTCCTGTCTGGCGCTGCACCTCGGGAGTGAGCACACCCACCTGGTTGCCCGGAAAGACGAAACGTCCGAAACTCTCCTCCGTCAGTCCCGTGGCCGCAAGAAGCGACGGCTCGAAACGGCGTGTGGCCGCATTGAGCAACTGGGAGGTGGAGGCTATGGTGTATTCGGTCACCATTTCGCCAGTGAGCATGTATGTTATGGCATCCGGCATGAACAACAGTTTGTGTGCGGCGGCCAGCGCACTGTCTGACGAACGGCGCATGGCATCGAGCTGGAACAGAGTGTTGAAGTCCATCACCTGTATGCCGGTCTGACTGTAGACCGTCTCGCGCGGCACTTCCGAAAAGAAACGTTCTGCAGCACCCGAGGTGAACGGATCGCGGTAGGCACGCGGAAGACGCAGGAAAGCACCGTCCTCGCCGACACACACGAAGTCCACACCCCATGTGTCAACGCCTATGGAGCATATCTCACAGTCGTCGCGGCCGGCAACCAGCCTCAACCCTTCCACAACATTGCGGAACAGTTCGTAGATGTCCCAGTAGAACCGTCCGCCGTTCTCTATGAGATGGTTGGGGAAGCGGTTTATCTCCTCCAGCTCCAGACCGGACGGGAGAAAACTGCCGACTATCGTACGTCCGCTCGTTGCTCCGAGGTCAACTGCAAAGAAACATTTTCTTTTGTTGTTCATTTGGTTATATAGCTTAGACTTCTAAATTGGCTGAGCAAATTTAGCAATAACAACCATTACGGCGCGTATGTTTTTTGACTTAAAACATTCACTTTTTGACACAACACATAAAAGAGCATACAGAAAGCCATATATTAAAGGTATGAACTGCTCATAAGAATGTCACAATACGCATAAAACAAGCACGATACGCTCGCAGAAAGCCGTCTTGGCAGAGTAGCGGCGCATGGTGGAACACGGCTGTCGGATATATAAAAAGTGACATAAACCGCGTATCGTCAGCGTCAGATCACACATAAGAATGGCATAATAATACATTATCCATCGTGATATGAAATAAAATATGCAACCGCGGAAAAGTTCTCCGGAGAAAATATACGGCGACACAACGGCATGAAGCAAGACGTGTGCGGACGGCGGAAATAATAACAGCCGGATGCGGAATAAGCCCCATGGCGGAGCGACAATGGCGGTGAACGGCATACAGGCGGCGGGCGCGACACCAGAGAAAGCAACACACTATATATGATAAGGTGACGAAGCTCATATAATAAGGCTGCGAAGGATTGTCTAAGGGTCTTAAAAGCATCGGCACACGGAGCCGGAACTGCCCAAAAGAAACAGGCATAGGCGTGTGGAGCAAGAATAAAACGGAATGATGCTTTTCGCATTCATAACTGTATATTTATGCAATATCAAAAGTAAAAAATTTTGACAAAAAAATTTCGCGAAATAGAAAACGGAGCGCGACGGAACAGGCTTTATCAGACGGATTTTTCTTTCGCGACCCGTCGTATTTTTCTTCACGAATAACATAAAAAATCAGACGGCTCTGCGAAACAGCCTTTATCACCATGCGATATGGGCTTGGTTATGGTGTGATATTGAGCATATCAGGCCCTGATATGGGCAATATCAGAGGCTGAAACAGACTGTTTCGCAGCGCCATACAGAAGCTGTCGGATTGTCATAAAGCACAAGTGGCTGGCTGTCAACACAATACGCAACCCTCTCAAAACTCGAGAATTTGCGACCGAGGAGACTGCAGCTCGAAAATATCGCCGTATTTTCGAGTTATCGATGAATATTTATGCAATTACGAGATCTGATTTTTGCATAAAAATACAGAGACGGGAGGCGGTAAGAAAGGATTGATCGGAAAATTTTGTCTGCTGTTTTTTTTCATAATAAAATAATAAGGATTGATGATAGGATTTGATTAAAAAATTCTTATTTTTGCGATATAAACAGCAGCACTCTATTCCTGTGTGAAGGACACGCTCTAGTTGTGATTTGCTCTAAAATTCTTACCTTTGCGATATAAGCAACAGCTGATGATGCTAAGGGGGAATAACAATGGACGTTGTGATTTGCTTTAAAATTCTTACCTTTGCGATATAAGCAACAGCGTGACAAAATTCTGTCGAGATAATACGGGGTTGTGATTTGCTTTAAAATTCTTACCTTTGCGATATAAGCAACAGCGAAACTTCAAATCAGGAGACAAAACATTACGTTGTGATTTGCTTTAAAATTCTTACCTTTGCGATATAAGCAACAGCTTGATAAGATGCCGATACAATAACGTGCAAGTTGTGATTTGCTTTAAAATTCTTACCTTTGCGATATAAGCAACAGCACCTATCACACTGTCCTTGTTAACAAATCGTTGTGATTTGCTTTAAATTTCTTACCTTTGCGATATAAGCAACAGCCGCCACGGTCATCGAATATCATACCCTTAGGTTGTGATTTGCTTTAAAATTCTTACCTTTGCGATATAAGCAACAGCGAACCTTTGAAGGATGTATCGGAGATTACGTTGTGATTTGCTTTAAAATTCTTACCTTTGCGATATAAGCAACAGCTTCCGCGATCATCTAAAATCAAATTCTTAGGTTGTGATTTGCTTTAAAATTCTTACCTTTGCGATATAAGCAACAGCCTTCACGAGTTC
>ENA-UONW01000191-UONW01000191.1-human-gut-metagenome-genome-assembly--contig:-CS52-NODE-191-length-99377-cov-115.772699_pt1 | contig 99377 bp, 89 predicted proteins | sample MGYA00242463_ERZ724010 | MGnify/ENA metagenome assembly ERZ724010 | reverse complement strand
GATAGATAAGATGGATAAGACGGAATTAAAGAAGATTGCAGAAACCTGCGTCTCGATGGTGAAGAACGGAGGTGTACTAGAGCAGGCTCAACTCAAGGCTGATGAGAAGATAGCCGAGCTGGCAGCAAACGGTGACCTCGATGCCATCAAGCTACTGAATGAGCGGATGCAGGATCGCGAAGAACTGAAACTTAGAAAAAAGTTGTTTGGCGTATGAAAAGCGAGATAGAAAAACTTGAGAGTGTTCATCCGGACCTTATTACCACCTTCCTGACTACAGGTGAAGGCAAAGGCATTCCAGAGGATGTGCAGACCTTTCTGAAGCAACTGCAATGGGCTGCAGAAATCTACGAGTATGAACGTAATATTACCCGTGGCGCCAGGCAGCTCAAGCAGCGCATTGCTTCGCTGCAAAAGATAACCCTCGATGTGCGCACCTGCATGACACGCATCAATCAGGCAATATCTTACTTTAATGTAGATTGCAATGTGGCCATAAAAGTCTGGGAGAATGATTTTGCCAACAAGTACGAGGACCTTGCCAAGCTCTGCTCTGCCAAACGAGACTATAAGATGCAGAAGGCCTGCATGGACCAGGCTCTGGAATGCCGCAGACGTGCGTCTGAGCAGGCAGAGGCAGATAGAGATCTCGGAGTTGTGTTCCTCATTACTCCAGAGGTTACCCCAGAAGAGCTAGGTTTTCAGAAAAAGAACCTCAAGGAAATCGCCGGCAAGTACAACCGCGGTTTTTATATATCTCTCATCGATGGTTTACCTATCGAGAGTTCAGAAAAGAAACGATTGCTTCGTGATGCTGACATTCAGGAAGCGGAAATAGTGGAGGATCTAAGCGATGAGCCAACTGATTTTGAATGATAATACTCTCGGTGAATTCGAGCATTACTACATGAACAACATGCAGCTGCTTGCCAACATCATCGACCCCAACATGCTTTTTGCCGAGGTTGCCCGTGCCGGAGGTAAGACCGAAGGTGTGACGGGTCCTCGCCTGATACGAGTTGCCAACGATATGCCGGGAGAGCTTTCTTTCCTGGTGCACAAGACGTATGTGGCGCTGATGACCAACGTCTGGCCAAACATACAGGCATACTTCTCGCGCCAGGTAGTAGTAAACGGCCAGCAGAGGTCCATGCTGGAATATGGTATTGATTACGTAGTAGGAGAGAGCACTCTGCCTTCCCACTTCCGGAAACCCCGATATCCGATAGCGTATGCTAAGCATAGCGTGATCTTCCGCAATGGCGCTCATCTTCAGCTCGTATCAAGCGACCAGCCGGAATCCGTGGCAGGTAGAAACGCCGTGCACGCCTTCGTGGAGGAGATGAAACATAATAGTGGAGAAAAACTCAAAACCCGACTGTTCCCATCCTTACGTGGAGGTCCAGCAAATGTGCGCTGTTCTGCTTATTATGAAGGTGTTACGGGTGTGAGTGATACGGCTCGCGTCGACCTAGGTGAAGATGACTGGTTCGAGGATTACGAAAAAAAGGTGAACCCGAAACTTATCGAGGAGATCGCAACCGTTGCTCTGGAAGTTAATAAAAGTCTCTACCGCCTGTTCGTGCTCAAGCAGCAGGAGCGAGACTCAAAAGACCCTGTTCTCCTGGAGAAGATGCGCCTTGAGTCTGTTAAGCTAAATGCCTTCGTGGCGAGATGGAAACCTCGTCTGGCAGATATGAGGCGCAATGCCATCTACTATATCCGCGCATCCTCTTTCTGCAACAAGGATATCCTGGGACCGAAGTTCTTCAAGACGCAGCTCGATACCCTTGATATCGACGAGTTCCTTACAGCCATCTGCGCCATCCGTCACAAGGAGGTAACCAATAAGTTCTTCATTAACTACGACCACGCAAAGCATCAGTTCAAGGATAGCTATAAGTATGAGTCCATTCTTCGCCTGAACCTGAAGGATAGGTTTATCCTTACGGCAGAGTATCTTCTACATTACGACCCTCATGAACCGCTCTACATGGGATATGACCCTGGCAACTTCCAGTCGCTCATCGTTGCTCAGAAGAAAGATTATGGTAGGCGTCTCGATATTATCAAGGAGTTCTTTGCCTTCCTGCCCAAGGATTACAACGACCTCGTGGCAGAGGTGCACCAGTTCTTCGGATCTGCGGCCGTCAATAAGACCATCTATCTCTATCCAGACCGCGCCGGCAACAAGCGCAGGGAGGAGCGGGAACAGATAACTACCGACTCGCTCAACCTGAAGGCTGCCATGGAGTCGTATGGCTTCATGGTGATACTCTATAACGAGGATGCGCCTACCATCTACCATTGGCAGCAGTTCAAGCTCTGCCAGATGCTCTTCGGCGAGCGCAGTCCGCTTCTGCCTGTCATCCGTATCGATGAGAATGAGTGCAAGAACCTCTGCTCTGCCATCATGATATCCCCTCTGAAGAAAACGGACGGCAAGATAGAACTGGATAAGAGCTCAGAGAAGAAACAACAACTGAAGAACCAGGCAGGACTTACCACGCAGCTGCCTTCTGCGATGATTTACCTACTTTACGGCCTTTATTCTGATGCCGTGAAGGCAGAATTAAGTACATATCCTACCGATTTACCGGACAATTTCGAAATATAGATGCAGAATAATGCTGCATTTCTGCAGTAATAATTTTCGCGGGTATATCAATAATTTACAGAAAATGAAAGGGTATAAATGTTAAAATGCTGATAATCAGCCCAAGCGGACCGGCTGGAAGAAAAACTCCCAAAAACACCTCACCCAAACGTGCACGCACCGCTGGGAAAGGAAAGAGAGGTGCAGGCCTTACGATTTCCGGAAATATGACGGGGAACAGGTGCAGCCGGTCTTTTGCAGGGCGATAAATTTTCGCTATCTTCGCATCATTATGAGCAAGACAAGTAAGAACATTATCATGGATGGCATCACGGCACTCCAGTGGGCCAGAGAAATCAGTAAGCTTCCCGATGGGGAGTTTACCCTGGTTTTCTTTCCTTACTCCAGGGCGAGAGGTGAGGCGAGCGCAAAGCTTCAGGTGCGACACCATTGCAAGTACCGCACTCAGTTGCCGAAGGAGCGGTTCGCCATCGATGGAGAGAACTACCTTCTCTTTACAGACGAAGATGAAGAACCAAAGATGTGCTACCGGATTCTCATCAGGTACATGGGCTTCCCTCAAGACGGATTTAAACTTCACAAAATAAATTGGTTATAATTGGTTATGAAAGAATACGAAATTGATATGTATGGCAACGCCGGCATCTACCTTGCCGATGGCAATACCTTCACCTTCCAGCTAGGTGAGGGCGACTCCATCTTTGGTGCAGACCAGCTCTTCCAGTCACCACTCCTGGAGTCTCCATTCGGTGGTACGTTCTGGATGCAGCAGCATCACTATCTGGGCATACAGGGATATCAGGTGTTGATGCGTGGCTACAACAACCAGCAATGCGACGAAGTGACCAAGGAGATCAAGGAGAACCGACTGCTCCCTCGTCTCTATTCCAAAGAGATTAAAATGCTCTATGGCCATGGACTCGCCGTATACAAGCAGGCTATCGAGGATGGCAAACTGGTACGTAAGTACGAGGAGCAGCCTGAAGTAATGGAATGGCTCGACTCCTGGAGTTCCCGCGGCATTCCTTCAGTCGAGGAGTTCTGTAAGACGTGCATCAAAAACTTCTATTACTTTGGCGACTTCTTCGTGAAGTGGCGCTTCACCCGAGGCAAGGTGATAGGTATGGGCAAGCCGGTTGCTGCCCTCGAAGCCATGGAGAACCGTTACTGCAGATTGGCAACTACCCGCCAGGATGTTGCTTCAGAATTGATTTCGTACGGAGACTTCAAACAGGTTGTAGTAGGGCGATTCTCCTATGGCTTATCGAGTTACTCGGTATACCCAAAGTTCAGCTTTAACGAAGTTGACAACTACCGGTATGCTGCGATCTCTCATCACAGAGAGAAATCAGTAGACGAATTCTACGGCGCCAACGAAACGCACCAGGGAGCTCGCCCGTACATCCAAGGTAGTAACAAGACTGCCCGATACATTAACAGTTTTCTGAAAAACTCACTTGCTGCAAAGGTGCATGTCATTATTCCTAATGCCTGGATCCAGAGCAAGCGCACCCAGATGACCAAGCTCTGCGAGGAGAATAAGCGACGCAAGGCTAAGGGCATGGAGTTACTGAAGTATAACGGTATCGATATCGGCACAGACTTCAAAGAGTCGTGCATGGTCCGGTACGTCCGTGACGAGGTACGCAAGTTCAGCTCCTATCTGTCAGGTGCAGACAACCAGGGCAAAGGCTTCTCTTCTATCTCCTTCATGGATGCCCAGGGACACGAGCAGGCGTGGAAGGTAGAGACCATTGACCTCAAGTATAAGGAATATATCGAGGCGCTCATCTCCTACGACAAGCGTACCGAGCAAGCCCTTCTGTCTTCAGTAGGTCTCGATGCAGCTATATCTGCTGTAGATAAAGATGGAGTCATCTCGAAGAGTGGAAGTGATACCTATTATAATTATCTCATCTACATCATGTCGCTCACCTCAGAGGACGAAGTCTGCGCAGAACCGCTCAACTGGGCGTTGCGCATGAACTTCCCGGAACTCTACAAGCAGGGCTGCAGACTAGGGTTCTACCGTGAGGTTCCACAACGGCAGGAAGATATAACACCATCCCAACGACTTAACCAGCAACAGGCATGAACAAGAAATTTCAACTCAATCAACTCTTCACCAGTTATGCGCAGTTCTGCAACTGCGCACCTGGTGCAGATACTAGCGCTGACTTCGACAGCCTTCAGGGTTCTGCCGTAGCTGCGCGCAAACGTATTGTTGCCATCATCGGCAACAATACGTTCTCCGATATTGTGAGCATCGAGGAAGAAGAGAGTGGCATCAAGGATTTTCTCCGTGCTGCCATGGCGAACCTTACGCTAGCTACTCAGATTATCTTCGATGCCGTGAACCGAAGGAAGAACGATATCAATCTCTACAAGTACGAGATGGAAGGCATGAAGCGCTCCTATATGGAGAACTACTTTAATGCGATGGATTCGTTGATTTCTGAACTTACTGAAGAGATAAGTGCCGAGGATCCTGAAGATATCCGTCTCGCCATGGAAGACTGGCGCAAGACCAATTACTACAAGATGCTCAGTAAGCTGAAGGTAGTTACTGCCGATGAATTCGATGAAATTTATCCTATCGACCTCTCGTATCTCTTCTTTTTCCGATGCGTCCCTCTCCAGAAGGAAGTACTCGATGAAAGCATAGGCGCCTACTTCGACCGGCTCGAACAGGGAGGAGAAGACCAGACGTTTGCCGAGTTTGCCCAGAAGGCGCTGCCTATGCTCAAGCGTGCTCTGGTGAAGAAGACCGTGGCGAAGGCTCTCAGACGTTTTGATATTCTGGAGTTCCCTGCCACCATCCGCAACCTCTTCGATGACAATACCGCCACCCGCTCAGGCAGCGACGAGGCAAGCCGTGCGCTCCAGCTCGCCACACAGCTAGACGGGGAGGTGGAAGATCTGTTGCATAATGTGGATATGCTCCTCGATGCTCAGGAAGGAAACGATTTTCTTTCCTTCTCTGCCGAGAACCGTCCGGACGACAATATGTATTTAATGCCATAAAAGCTTATGAAAAAGACGATAACCGTAAGAGCCAACGGGATAGAGCACGAAATCCCGAACTCGTGGGAACTACTCACTTCTGACCAATATCTGAAGCTGGTGGAGCTGCTTTCTCTCATGGAGAGTGGGCAGTTTTCCCCAGGCGCCGTGAAATGTCTGTTTTTATGCTACATGAAGGGATGGAGCCTGAATAAGATTAAGCGTGATGAGCGAACTCTGGAGAACTTCATGTCTATCGCCAGCCAGTTAACCTTCATCTTCCAGGAGAAAGATGATAAGTTCGTGCTCGATCTCTGTTTCTGCCGGCAGCAGTTGCCGATTATCTTTATTGATAAGAAAGCCTATTATGGCTACGAGGTCAATACAGACTTCAAGTCGCTCACCTGTTCGCTCACGGCCCTTCAGTATATCGAGGCGCGCCAGCTGCTCGATATGGGCGAGGAAAGTCTTCCTCTGCTGGCTGCGATACTCTACTTCGACAAGGGAGTATATTCCTCGGAAGAGGCGCAGAAACTCGCTCTGAAGTTCAAGAAACTGCCTGTCAACACACTCCGGGCAATAGCTCTGAACTTTACTGCAGTAAATAATTTCCTTTTCTCAAAGACGGAATTTTCCCTGCTCACCAAGTTTATACCGAAGGAGGGCAGCAGTATTACTACCGATGCAACCGATGCGCTCTACGATCTCTCCAAGGATGGACTGGGTAATGCCCATCAGGTAGAACAGCTGAACGTGCTTACCTATCTCCGCATTCTCAGGAAGAAGACCATCGAGGGAGTAAAGAGCCTGAAGGCTACCGGTATGGAGTTGGCCAAGATAGCAGACGAGGTAGGGTTACCGCTGGAGATAGTTAAAAAGATTATATAACTAAGGCAGAGGAGTAACCTCTCTGCGACAAAATTATAAAAGCCTATGTTATTGGATTTATTCGAATATTTCGCCAAGTTTCCTGCTACTGCAGGAGTTACGAAGGGTATTGCCAACAAGGGCGAGAGCAGCATGGAAGAATATGCTACCGTGCTCAAGGTAATCAGGAATCTGCCCGAGAAAGAACTGGTTCCGGAGATAGAAAACTACGTTTATGGCCAGTCGTTCGACGAACTGAAGCAACGTATCGATAAGCTTACCGGTTCCTTCCTGTTCGTAGATTACGGAGAAGTGGATATGCAGAGCGATGGGCGCCGGAGTTTCCAATGTACCCAGCGCATAGCCGTAACTGTAGCGATGAAGTTATCTGCCCATGCCGATATGCTCGAACGGGTCATAGCCAACGACCGCACCCTTCAGATGCTTTCGAAGGTCCATGCCCGTATTTTGGCAGATGTGGAGACGGAAGGGCTCTACTGGATAGACCGGGAGAGCGTTACTACCTGCGAGATTATTCCGTTCGTATCTGCAGAGCTTCAGAGCTACGGCTGGACCCTCATGCTATCTGCCACAGGTGCAGATATCCTCGATGTTCACCGGATGTCGCGAGAGATGGCACGCTAGCGTCCTTTGCGGTTCCGGAATATTTGCGTAATTTTGCAAAATCAAAAACATAAGGCCGAAATGTTATGAAACAATATAAACGAAATATACCGATGATAGCAATCACCTCGCTCCCTCTGACGGCCGTGTCGGAAGGGTTCCAGTATGTGTATCAGGACTGGGAGTTCGCCAAGTGGATAGCGATAGCCGTCTCTATCGATACCTTCCTGGGTGTGTGGAAACATCTTATCCACAAGGATGCGTCTAGCGAATCCTTCTTCTCCAGGTTCACGAAGAAGATTGTAATCTACATCTTCCTGATGATCCTGAGTAATTTTGCAAGTCATGCCACCGTAGAGGGCTCTACCGTTGGCGCGATGCAATGGATAGGAACCTATATCTGCGTGTTTATGATGGTACGCGAGATATTCTCCATTATTGAAAACATACAGGCTATATATCCGATATTCCCGAGGAACTTCGTAAAGCACATGAAGGACTTTAACGACAAGGGAGACTACATCGGCGGTGGGCCTATCAACTTTTCGGAAAAAGATGCGCCCGATGATGCATAATTAGGTATACATTATTATAATATATATAAAGGTATGGCAAGTAAAGCTCAATTAGCCTTCGCCCGTCAGGTGTACGCTGCGGCCGTGGAGGCAAAAACAGAAATAGATCCTGCCTTCGTTACTGCCCAGGCGATGCTTGAGACAGGATGGGGCGCCAGGGTTATCGGTAAGGCTAACCTCTTTGGTATTACCAAGGGCAGTCAATGGGACGGAGATATCGTCATGGTGAAGACTCACGAATATTTCAAGACTCCCAAACAGAAGTTCAAGGAGCCAGACCGCATCGTCTCCGTATGCAAGGTTGCCGGCAAAAATCTCTGGTATTATACCGTGATGCGTGCCTTCAAGGATTTCGACTCTATTGGCGACTGTCTGAAGGAACATGAACGTCTCTTCCAGAAGCCGGGCTATAAGGATGCCTGGCCATACCGCAAGGACCCGTTCAAGTTTGCCCAGAAGATATGCGACGCGGTAGGGTGCAAGTACGCTACAGCTCCTACGTACCTCACCACTATTACCTCGATTATCAAGACAATCCAGCGGAAGTGTGTATAGATTTTAAGTATTTTTGTTGTTATTTGTTGTTAGTGTGAATAGGTTTATAGGTTTTATTAAGGTTATTTTTCTAGTGCTGATTCCGCTCGCCCTGGTTGTGGCATTCAAGGAGTGTCACGACCTCAGAGGCGAGTCGGAGCGCACGAGAGAGAATCAGGATGTACTCCTTCACAACGGCAGGGTAGAGATAGGACGGACGCAGTCAGGCAGGCCAAGAGCTTCCGTGCAGGCGATCACGTTGAAGACGTCTGATCTGAAACGCAGTCCGGACTCTCTCCTTGCCGTTAACAGGAAGGAACTCAAGATAAAGAACAGCCGGATTATGGCGGCAGCTACAACTTCTACCACCACCCAGGTAGAAGTGAAGGCAGCCATCCGGCCGGTTCCTCACGATACATGCAGTCGGCTTCTTTCCGGTTCCTACCGACCGCCCGACGTCTCGCAGACGGTTTCCTGGAGTGATCCATGGATAACCCTGCGGGGCGAAATCGAGGGCGACAGCATGCGGGTGCATATCGAGAGTCGCGATACCCTTCAGATGATTGTTCATCGTGTGCCGAAGAAGTTCCTCTTCTTCCGCTATGGGACCAAGGGTGTCCGAATGGATGTGGTGGGCCAGAACCCGCACTCCCGGCTCTCTTATCCAAGGATTATCATGTTTAAGAAATAGTTTAAGCGTTTATAGGTATGTGTAGTTAGGCTGAATTTTATATTAGATGTATCTTTTTTATACTCATGATTATTAGTTACAGTTATGATCTTCTAACATTGCACAAGCGTGTGTTCTAATTCTCATATGGAAATCTATCGTTCTTGTTGTAGAGTACGGTTTTCCAAGTTTATAAAGTTATCAAAATTATCAGGAAGCCCCGGTGCGAGATGCATCGGGGCTTTTTTCTTGCTGTTTTCTGAAAATAATCAGCAAAATGTTTGATGGTTCCAGATAAAAGTGCTATCTTTGCAGGCGTAATGATGACATTGAACTAAGGTTGTGTGCAGATTGAGCAGAGTTTGTACATAACAAGTGAAAAGAAATACAGCTGTGTGGCTCGTGCTGAAGGACTGCTCTCCGGATGCACGGGCCCTTTTTTATGATTATGAAACCAAACTACAATGAGGATGGTTGGCCAGAGGATCCGAACAGTTATCCGGATACTTCAAGTCATGGGGAGAACCCCAAGAAAAGATAAGGCCAGCAGGATGACCGTAGTCGTTGCACTCACTATTACCGAGGCGATGATTGCGGTCATCGCTCGTTTTACGTGGCAGTTCCTTCTGTTAAGGCAGGCACGGTTATTCTCTGTGGCGTTAAGGGTGCGCCTGATGGATGATATTACGAGATGATGCAGGTATTCATCGTTTGCCTTATCGTCATCCTGCAAGCCTTTGTTCATGGCTACGTCTACCAGGTCATCTCTCAGCATCGTGGCAGCATCATCTCCCAGCGCCATGAAGTCGTGTACCCACATTACCTTACAGAACAGGATAAGCAGCGCCGTTCCGGTTCCTACCCATAAAGGGAGTGTGATTGTTATCAGCACCATGGTCATCTTTTCCGTGGCAAGGAAAGCCGTGAGGGCCATGAATACCGTCATGATGAAGCCTGCCAGCGTATAGTTGCGGTCTGTTGACTTGCGGTACTGCTCCAGTATGCTGCTGGCTCTCAGGTCTGCCCGTTCCAGCGCAAATCTGGCAAGCTCCATGCTGGCAAAGGAGGCGGCTTTATTACTTATTATCTTTTCCATACCTTATATATATTAATAGGTGAAACATTTCTTTTCTGCAAAGATACACTTTTTCCCGCTCATTTTCTACCTTTTCATGAATAGAAAGCTTAAATATAATTAATACTACGATTTTTCGTATAAAATATTTGGCTACTACGAAAAATAGTAGTATCTTTGCATTGTCTTAAAATAAAACGATATGAAGAAGATTTTAGTAACAGAAAAAGAGGAAGAACTGATAGAAGCTATCAGAAACTTCCGGAAGTCATACCCTAGAGGTAACCCACAGTTATTATGGTACGCTCAGCAGCTGTTTGATGAGATGATTGAGCCACCAGAGTATTACACCAAGTATTAACAACAGCCTTCCCTTCGGGGAGGGCATTAAAAAGCATAAGATTATGGAAGTAACAATGAAGCAGGCTAAGGACAGCACAGTAAAGCTGCGCATACAGGATATCCAGATGACGGTATCGTGGCGCGAGATAGCACATACCTATTTCGGAAAATCGGCATCATGGCTTTATCATAAGCTCGATGGTATTGACGGAAATGGTGGTGTAGGCGGTTTCACCGAAGAAGAGAAGGTTATGCTCCGCGGGGCACTTTGCGATGTTTCCAATCGCTTGCGTGCGGCTGCGGACAGGATATAATGAGGCTGGGGCCATCGTTCCCCATAAGACAGAAGTCGCCATAGCCTTGTGGCGCATCAGCCCCGGTGCAGCAACGCATCGGGGCTTTTCATTCCCATTTTCAAGTTTTTTGTGTTAAATACCCGCTTTCGTTTGTTCTGTTCAGAAAATAATAGTATATTTGCACCGTGAGAATTAGTAACAGAACGTGGACACTCAAAAATAAGAAAGATATGAGAATACTTAATAATTTACTGGAAGGGTTGGTTAGCCTGGGAAGACTGGGCGGAGACAACAGCCTGTTCAACGATTATCTGAAGGGCGATAATGCTTCAGACCTGAGAAAGGACTGGGAGGCCATCGGTAATGATATGAGAAAGGTTATTAGGCGTAACCACCGTTATCGGTCTTGCTGTGGTATTCGTATTAAATAAGATTCCTCCAATTTATCAGAAAGGTGAACAATAACATATCAGCCCCGGTGCGAGATGCATCGGGGCTTTTTCATTCCCCAAACCCCTCATTTTTATGCTCTACAGCATATTTAAGTGTTAATTATTCTCATCGTGAGAAAATTTCCAGATTTTTATTTGGCGGTTCCGGATTTTCTTCTTACCTTTGCCAACGCTTAACAGATGATAGTAGTCTATCCGGCAGGGCGACCGTTTCGCCTATGGCTTCTGGCCGCAGGCTTTTTTTATGCCTAATCGGGAAAAATATTTTTCCTAACTGGGAAAATAAATTTTCCTAACTGGGGAAATAATTCTCGCAATAAATGGCGGCTGCATGAACCGTAGATTTGATTAGTCCTTCCGGATAAGTCATCATCTGTTAAGCAACGGGGAATGCAGCCGCCACCCTTTTGTACAATCGGCTGTTTATGCTTAACAGATGATGCAATATGCAGAATTCTATTTTGATTAGTGATGCTCAGGTGCGCCCTGCAGGCATCAGCGTAGAGGAGGGCATGAAGGCCCTCAAGTGTGAAATCAGGAAGCTCGCCAAGACCAAGAGCGAGACCTTCTCCTACCTTTGCGAGGAGGCGGTTACGTATGGCGAAGTAGCTATGACCATGGCAGGTTTCTTCGCCTTCATGGCAGCAGCTGTATTAGGTGGCTTTCTTATGGGAGGGGAGGTGATGTAGCTATGAAGAATAAAAATATATCTGCGACAGTTGCGGAACGCCTGAAGGAATATAAGATATTCTATCCCGATACCACGACGACAACGGCAAGTGTTGCAACCGGCAAATCCATCTCCTACGAGAAAGGTTTTGAACTGAGCAAGATGATATGTAACATGACGCATAGCGGGCTGCTTGAGTTCTCGATATTCGGCAACAAGATGTTTATCTTCAAGTCGAAGGAGTTCCTGAAGGTGGCAGACGGCTTCAAGAAGGGCGCCAAGGTAAGATTCTATGACCCTCGCACGCCCGATGTAAGCCGCGAGAGCGTAATGATGGCAGACGGAATGCGCTATAATGGCGGCCTTCCCTTTATCTGGACAGAGGATAGCGAGCTCGATGACCTCAAGAATAGCGACACCTTTGCCATATATTGGCGCCCGATAGAAGAAATGAGTGAAAAATAGCCAAACATCACTCATATGTTTGTCCTTTGACACGCAGCAAAGATTTCGTACCTTTGCACCGAGAATTTTAACACAAAAAGAATTATGAGAACAATTAAGAACAAACATCGCAGGCGCACGCATCTGCTTTGTAGTGTAGTATTGAGAACGTCCTGGTTTCAGTACACCGGCCGTCAGATGGGTCCGAACAAGACCGAGACAATGTGCTGGCTCGACAAAAACCGCAGAGGCAGAATCCGCTGCTACAACGACAGGAAAAATGACCGTGCCATCATCGTCTGGCTCGACGGCAGGTATTACTCTGCTCCTAATACGCAGGGTTTATATCTGGAGAGAATCAGTATGAACATGGCAGAGTATAAACGATTAAATTCACATTAATAAATTATGAGTACCAATCAAGAACAGAATATCAATACTCAGGCAGCAGCCGAGGTAATGACCACCGACGAGTTTCATCGTCAGCTAGTAGAGAACACAGAGGCTATTAATAAGGAACGTGAGGAGTATGAGCATAAGCGCTCAGAGCTTCAGAAGGACCTCGATGACCAGAAGACCTTCTGCCAAGGCGCCAACCGCGAGCTTCAGCAACAAAAACTTGCGTTTAAAATGCTTGTCAACGGCAAGCAGAAAATATTCGAGCAGACAGAGTGCAACATCCGCGAAACCCTCAGCAAGGCAAACAAGGAATTCAATGAGAAGTATGCTAAGCTGAAAAGCGAGCATTCTCTGAAAAACCTGCAACTTCAGAACGAGCGTCACAAGATTTTCGAGGCTTACCGCAATTCGGGGGGGCAAATCTTGCCGAAGACTCTCAGCAAATGTACCCGGAAGGATGGAGCCGACCAAGGCCTAAAGATGGAGGAGTAGAATAATGGGACAGAAGAAAAACGTTAGCAACCCGGATTCTGTAATCCGAGAATTCAATGTGGAGATACCTGAGGAAATGAAGGCTATGGAGCATCCTCGGGAGGTGGCCAAAAGTATGCTTGGCTGGTCAGGCACTAACGATAAGCGCGCCTATGTACTGGTGGTAAATTCCGAGTGTGGGGATTCTGAAGCTGGAGCCGCGTGCGTCGCCATGGGTGGAAATCTCTCGGTTATTGTCGGGGCTATGGTAGAAGCATATGGAACTGATCCGAATTTCAGAAAGGTTATGCAGACTCTGGTTCCAGAACTCTGCGATGAATATGGGATAGAATTTTCAATTTAAAAAATCGGAAAATAATGTAATTCAAATATGGGAAATAAGAAAAAATATACAGTTGGTATAGATAAAATCTGCGAAGGTACCGATACAGAACTTCATGGCGACATGAAGTCGTTCGGAACCATCCAGAAGGTTACCAAAGAGCTAGGCGAGTGGCAGGAACAGAGCGATAAGCGAGCCTTCTTTCTGATAACCGCCGACGTGAGTACGGATGGTAATCTCAACCTGGCTGTCGGCGGCGGTGGCGAGGACACGATACTCGCTATCATGATGCATGGAGCCATGAATGCCAACGAGGACCTGCAGAAGGCTCTGTACACGGCTTGCAAGTTGCAGGATGAGATTGATATAGATAACAATAGTAACAACTAATTTTTTAGCAGATTATGGAAAATCAGAATAAAAATGCTGCAGCTAAGGTTGCGGCCAATGTGGAGGAAGAAAGAAAGCACCCTATCTTTGAGGAGTGCGAAGTGATGGTTGCCGGCAAGCCGGCACGTGAACACATGCTCAGCATGAACGGCATGTACATCTCGGGCATTACCGATGAACAGCTCAAGGAGATGTTCGAGAAACTGGTCGAAGTGCTGTGGAACGAAAAAAGTAGTTTTCTAGTCTATCATGTAATAAAGTGACAAATAATTTAATTTAGTCAATTCTCTAACTAAGGATGGCTGCCCGTGAGGGTGGTCATTTTTTCTGGAGCATAAATTTGGTTTTTCAGAAAAAGTGGTGTATCTTTGCACCCGAGAATTAGTAACACATTAAAATATATAGATTATGGATTTTTTTGATTTCGTTATGTTTGTATCATTTGTCATAGCGCTGGTAGTTGGTCCGCTGGTTGTGGGTTCCAGAATGCCGGTAATGTGGCTTATTTATTTGTTTCTTTGTACGGTGCTCACGCCTGTACTCGGAATTCCGATTTACAAGGCTTTCTTCAGATAAGAGTCCTTTGCCCTTCGGCTGTCTGTTACTATATTTGCATTACTAATTAGTAATGTATAAAGAATATGGTAACAGACAGTCTTGTTAAAAAGAAATTCGTTCACGAGACTCTTCAGGCAGGCATCCTGAAGATATACTCCACTCAGGAGAACGTGGTGCGCAATCATTACAAGCGCCGTACCGGCCGATTGCTCACCACGCTTTCCGCTCACTCGTTCGACAGTCAGATATCGGGCGAGAACCGTACCATTTTCGTGCGGATCCTTCCTTATCTCCGTTTTCTGGATATGCAGTACCGGCAGCGCAACGACCGCGTCAGCAAGTTCAAGCGCAGAAACCTGGCGCTCTATAACCGCGTGGTCTGGGGTGTGCTGTATCACGAAACATTCCCTAAACTTCGTTATGGCTTCAACGACGAAGTACGGAACAGCATACGTCAGGAACTGGAAAAATCACTCAACCCACAAAAATCATAAGACATGGCAAACAAACATTTAACGGAAGACCAGGTTTCCCTGATAGTGAATGTGGAGTCATCGAAGGCTCAGCAGGAAATCAAGAAACTGGAGAATAAAATGATGGGACTGAAGGCAGCCAACAAACAGCAGCTGAAGTCCATGGTAGAGATGGAGGCTGCCGGCAGGAAGACTTCCAAGGAGTATAAGGAAATAGCCGAGCAATACCGTACTACCAGTAAGGCGATTAGGGAAACTACCAAAGATATTGCTAGTCACACACAGAAACTAGACGTTATGGATATGACGATGAACCAGCTCCGTAAGCAGCAGAAGATGCTGCAGCGGGAACTTGATGATACCGTTAAGGCACTTCACCCGGAGGCTTACTCCACACTGGAAAATCGTCTGAGGGATGTTTCAGGGCGTATGGCAGAACTTAAACAGAATGCCAAAAGCTTCAAGGAGGTTGCATCCAGCGACCAGGTACATGGTTTCCTTCTCGGAAACATGCTGGCAAAGGGAGCAGACTTTCTGGGGCAGCAAGCCAGCAAACTGAAGGAGTTCGTTGCAGAGTCAGCTAAGGCGGGCGTAGAGATGGCTGCTCAGGCAGATGGTGTGACCAAGGCGTTTAACGATATGGATAACCCGAACCTTCTGGATAATCTGCGCAAGGCAACTAAGGGGACGGTGAATGATGTGCAGTTGATGACTGCTGCCGTACAGGCTAAGGACTTCCGCATCCCACTCGAAGATCTGGGCAAGTATCTGCAGTTTGCACAGCTGAAGGCTCAGCAGACAGGTCAGTCGGTAGACTATATGACCAACAGCATCGTGACCGGTCTCGGCCGTAAATCCCCGATGATCCTCGATAACCTGGGTATCTCAGCAGCAGAAATCTCGGAAAAGACCAAAGAGACTGGTGACTTTATGAAAGCAGTTGCCGAGATTGTAGATAATCAGTTGGCGGCGGCAGGAGACACCTATGTTAGCGCGGCCGATAAGGCGGCAAGGAAAACCGCCGAATGGGAAAACGCCCAGAGGCGACTCGGAGAGCAACTCCTTCCTCTCACGGAATCCTACGAAGACTTCTTCTCCGAAACGAAGGTTGGGCTCATCAATCTTATCTCCTGGCTAGTAGAGAACAGAAAAACTATTCTTACCCTAGTAGTAGCTTATACTGCCTTTAAAGTTGCCCAGTTGGCCGTAATGAACGCCGAGAAACTTCATCTCGCTGTAACTAAGGGTATTGTCGTTGCGCATAAGGCATGGAATGTGGTTATAGGTACTGGCAACGTATTACTTAACGTTGCTAAGGTTGCATTCTATGGTCTGACTCTGCAGCTGGGTAAGGCAAAGACGGCAATGACTGCCCTTAATACGGCCACCAAAGCCAACATCTTCGGCCTGATAGCTGCAGGAGTAGCTCTCCTCGCCATGAAACTCTGGGACATGAAGAAGGCTGCCGATGCATCAACGCTGGCACAGAAGGCGCTCAACAATATCAGGGCAGAGGCACAGAAACAGGTGGTGGAGGAAAAACTGAAGCTGGAGAACCTGGTAAAGGTTGCGAAAGACGAGAAACTCTCCATGGATGAAAGATACAAGGCCGTGGACGCTCTCAACAAGATAGTTCCTCAATATAACGCTACCATCGACAAGACCACCAAGAAGTTCAAAGCATCGGATAAGGCTTTGAAGGCTTACATCAACAATCTGGTGAAACTCTATGAGGTACAGGGTGCTAAGAAACAGATACAGAGTCTTGCTGAGCAGCGAGCCGAACTGGAAGTTAAACTTGCCGGCGCAAAGAAGAATCTAGCTGGAGCAAAATCAGCACAAGGTGTCTCTTATACCACCTCATGGGGTGCGGTAGGCAATACCCAGAGCGATGCAGTCGGTCACTTCCAGTCGCAGGTCAACTCGATATCGAATAGCATCAAGCAACTCGATACGCAGATTAATACCATCACAGGCGCCTTCGGAAAGGGTATCATGACGCAGACCTTGAAGGAGTCGTCGGAGCCGGAAGTTCCAGACAGCGGCATCGGAGGTGGTGGCGGTGGAAAAGGTGGCGGCGGCCATACCGGAACCGTAAATACTACCACTACACAGCCTAACCCCGATGATATCGCATCGAAGAAGTTTTCAGAAAACCGACAGGCAGATATCGATGCTGCCAACCAGGACTATCAGCAGGATGTGAACAACTGGGAAATGGCTCTCGCTCAGAAAAAGATATCTCAAGAGAAGTACGACCTCGCCATGCAGGCTCTGAAGACCCAGCATACCGCCAATATCCTCGCCATAGAAACCTCGTATAGCGAGCAGTCGCAGAACATCGGAATTGCGGATGGCGCAAAGAAGAAATCACTCCAGGATAAACAGCAGGCGAACCTCCGAGCTGCAGAACAGGCTCACTTCGAACAGCAGGTTTCGGTAGAACAGGCTTACCAGGACGCCCTGGCAAAGGTGATGGAGCAAGGGGAGACGCAGCAGGAACTGACTCTGGAACAGCAACGCGACCAGAAACTGGAAGTACTGAAGGGATATTATCAGGCTGCGCTCAATATGGCCAAGCAGAACGGGGAAGATACTACCCAGCTGGAGAAGGCATATAAAGATGTGCAGGCTCAGATAAAGAAGGAGTATATCACGAAACAAAAAGAGCTGCTTGACGAACAGGATGAAAAGAAAAAACAAGCAAGGCAGGCTCTCGGTTTTGATCAGCAGAGCGAGTACGACCGGCAACTGCTGCAACTGAAGCAGGCACTCGACAACCAGTATATCACTCAGCAGGAATATGAGGAGAAAGTGCAGCAGCTGAAGAGAGATTCCTTCATGAAGCAGGCTCAGTACTACACAAACCTCTTCAGTAATGCCGTGACTTCGCTGCAGAATGCCGAGATGGCGAACGTGGATGCCAAGTATGATGCAGAGATTAAGGCTGCCGAGGGCAATACGGCACTCCAGGAGAAACTTGAGAAAAAGAAAGCCAACGAGAAACTGAAGATACAGAAAAAGTATGCTGATGTGAACTTTGCTATGCAAGTGGCTCAGATTGTCTCCAATACTGCAGTATCTATCATGAAGGCACTCGCCGATTTGGGACCTATTGCCGGACCTGTTGCTGCAGCCCTGATGGGTGTGACGGGTGCAGCTCAGTTGGTTGTGGCAAATGCAGAGCGCCAGAAGGTGAAGCGCATGACCCTCAACGGAAGCGCCAGCGGTTCTTCTTCGGTAGGTTCCCGTGTGGCAAGCGGACGCGAGAGTGGTGGACGTATCGATGTAGAGCGCGAGCAGGATGGCAAACACTTTAACGCCGAGTATGCACCAGGTAAGCGCGGGTACGTAGATCATCCTACCGTCATCGTAGGCGAGGGACCTAGGGGCAGGAGCAAGGAGTGGGTGGCATCGAATGCAGCCCTGGAGAACCCTACCATCGCTCCGCTCATCAACCTGATGGATGCAGCCCAGCGAGCCGGACAGATAAGAACCTTCGATATGAGCAAGTATCTGATGGCCATGCAGGGCAGGGCGCTGGGTGGAAGCATCGCCCGTCAGTCTGCCCGGATCAGTCCGGATATCGCTCCGGGAGGGGCAGATTTTTACGTCCGGACGCAGGAATCTGCGCATCGTGACGCAGGAAACGCTACGTCGGGACGCAATAATGACGAGCTCTTGGAACTGCTCAGAGAGCTCAAGAGAGACGGAATTCGCTCGTTTGTTTCACTCTCGGATCTGGACGCAAAACAGGAACTGCGAAACCAGGCGAGAAAATTTGCTAAAAAATAAAATCTTCTGAACATGAAAATAACAAATCTGGATAAGGGAAAGGCCTACCAGCTTGGCGAAGACGCCAAGCTGGAGGTAGAACGTACCAATCCGTTCTTCAACGATTACGGGGAAACGACCTCCCCGCTGGATATTCCGGCAAGCGATTACAACCGCATGATACTAAACTATCCCGATACCTTCGGGATGAGAGACAAGATGGTGGCTACGAACGTAAGCATCGAAGACGGCGAGTATTTCGCCCAATGCCGGCAGATTGTTCTCTCGGCACAGCACAAGGGAAACATCTCTTCTTCCTTCTATATCAACGATGGGTCCTTCTACTCGAAGATACAGAACGTAAAGCTGAAGAGCATCTTCAAGGACGAGATGATACCCGGGTGCACGACCGTAGACGAGTGTATCGAGTTCTGCAAATCTCTCGTAGGTGGCAAAAACGAGAACTATGATATCTTCCCGGTTCTGCTTACCGATGACTCTGGCATGGACGAGAAATATACCTATAAGATACTGAACAAGCTGGGCAGGCTTCAGAAACTTCCTAAAGCCAACTACTGGAGATACAAGGATGGTGGCGGTTACGAGTATGTGGCTGCCCCGGAAACATACGGAGTAGTTCTCTGCAACACAGGAGCCAATACCTTCTGGAACGTGTATCCGACGACGGAATACGTGAATGAGATACCGATCAGTCTGGATAAGGGCTATTATATCTCCCCGTTCATCCGTGTCAACTATGTTCTCAAGCGGGTATTCAAGTACTTCGGCTATGACCTCAAGGAAAACTTCTTCACAAAGACGGAACCATTTAACAAAATGGTTCTGCTCAATAACGTGATAGACGTGATGGTGAACGGACATATCCGTATCGAGGATCTTCTTCCGGACATATCGGTATCAGATTTCCTCTCAGTTTTTCGGAAAAAGTTTCTCTGCGAGTTCGTATCAGACGAAGGAACCCATACTGCAGATATCATCTTCCTGAGAGATGTGGTAGATAGCTCTCCAGTTGCGGATCTCACCCGCCAGATGACCGAAGAGCCTACCTTATCTTATAAGGCTGCATCCGATTACAAGCGCGTGGTTCTGCGCACAAAACACCAGGCAGACAGCGATGCGGAAGACAGCTATGACGATATCAAGGATATGGTAGCGAAGAACTCTGGCGCCTACTTCAGTAATGAAGAAGGTTGTTTCTATAAAGACGGATATTCTGGCAATTATAAGGTAAAAACCAAAATAGGGGAGTGTTCCCAGAGCTACGATGCCGGCGAAGATGATATTGATACGCAAGACGTGGAGATACCGGAGATGATACCGGAAGTAAGAATGCTGCAGTATAAGCAGGAAGTGGACGGAGAGACTATCACGAGAGATATGGGCAGATGGCTGTATATCGGAGATTACGCTACGCTCAACTCATCGATGAAGGTGGCAACGGAAGACAATTCCGAAACCAGCGAAGATGCAGTCACAACTCCCGTCATGCTCGCCTTCCCATATATGGGAACCGATAACATGCCATGTGGAACCGTGACGGCATACGATATCCATGTATCAGCTTCGGATAAATTCGGTACGCATCGGCCAGCAGACCCTACACCCCGTAAACTGTTCGACTATTCCCTGGTATATAATGGCGAGGATGGCATCTTTGAGAAGTTCTACCGGCAGTATGACCTCCTGCTCAGGAATTCACTCCAGGAACTCAAGGTAAAACTGCTCCTCTCCCAGTCGCAGAAGCAGAACCTGCCTTCTTATGCGAAGGTTGTGATCAGAGGCGTAAGTTTCTTCTTCAACAAGTTGAAGTTTACTCTCGGAGGAAAGAGCGAACCAACGGAAAGCGAGCTCAGAACCATCGCTCTCACTACTCCTGTTAACGAGGCAGAGAGTCTGGAAGATATGATGCCGGCAATGACCTGCAAGTACCAGTGGCTTGGATTCGAAGAGACGGTAGAGGTTTCAGAGAATGACTATAAAAAATCAGGTAACGACCAGGACCGTACCTTCAAGATCATTTATCCTCCTCTCCCTTCAGCTGAGTATGTTGGCAAAAAATACGGCCTGCAGAAATCGTACGTAAGCCAGAAAACCCGACACGCAACGATGTTCCGTCACAGCAAATGGGTATACCATTGTACGACCGTCTGGCTGGAATGCATACCGATTTCGTAGGATATTGTCCTTTGTTATATACCTGTATTATCTTACCTTTGCAATATAATCAAAGCAATTTTAAGATGATACAGGTTTTATTATATCCAGATGCTCTGAGCATGGTAGGCTCCATGAATGCCTTTGAGATATTCAGTACCTCGAAGGCTGATGTGGTTTTCGCTCTACGCTATAAAGGCTCAAGCGCAAACATCGTTCAGCACACTTATACGCCGAACGATAAGAACCGGATTACGTTATCCGTCAAGGATATCATCCTTCCTCTTCTCAGCTTTGAGGTAAAGGACAGTAGTGAACCTTATGCTCAGCCGAACATCATGAAATCCTTTGTGGCGACACTTTACGAGGTTGGCAGCGAAGGCAGCAAGAAGGAATTCACCTTCTCCGTGATACGTGCCGGTGTGGACAGACTCTCTGATTCGGCTACCAATTTTCTGAAAAACAATTTCCTCACCTGGCAGCCGCAGGTGAAGGCCGTAACCTATTATTCTCCGGAATTCCTTACCTATTACGCAACTGCCACCAGCGTGATGAAGTGCAAGGCATACATGTGGAATGGGACCGCCTACGAAGAGAAGGAAGTGGTACTGATGAACCATATGAATGCCGGAACCGTTTATACCGTGCCGGTACAATACGCCATTATCGCCAAGAAGATAGGCGGTTCTATCCAGCCATCTTATTACGATATCTGGGTAGAACAGGATGGGAAGCGGGTTACCTACGTACAACGCTACTATGCTAGCGACATGAAGAGCGAAGAAGAAGAGTGGTTCCTCTTCGAGAATTCGCTAGGAGGTGTAGACTGTTTCCGCGCTTACGGCAACAGCGAAAATACTGCAGAACATACCCACAACGTGGCAGAAATAGAGGAAGACTCTGAGGAATATCGTGTAGATACCACCCGGAAGTTTAAGAAAAATACCGGGTTCCTGGATAAGAAAGAGCGCCTGTGGATGCTCGATTTCTTCCCGTCTCTGGGTAAGTATGTTTACCATGGCAATTCTCTTCGTAAGATAACCGTTACCGAGAGCGATGTGAACTACGAGGCGAAGGAGCTGCCTTCGAACTATACCTTCACATATAAATATTCAGATGCCCGTCCGTACCTGAACCTCACGAGATCAGATGCCAGCGATTTCAAACAGATGGATATCCATCTACCCGAAATCGGAAATTTTACTATCGCCCCTCGCTTAGTTGAGTTCCCACGTCAGCTGCTGAGTGGAGGGGTACTCTTCCCTGTTCAGGAGCCATATTCAGAAACATGGGGTGTTACTACTGCAGACGCTCTCTTTAACTACTTTGCAAGTACTCTGACCGACCGATATAGTGGCGGGGGAGGTATTGGCCATCAGCATTTCAATATCGAAGTGTTGAACGGACTTTCTTATGATTACGGTTATATCCTGTACCAGGGCGACAGAATAAAGGCAGGTATGGCAGACGACTGCACTCCTGGAGGTGCGCTCGAAAAGAAGATGCTGCGCAAGGATATAGACGATACGGCTAAAGGTAAGATTACCTTCGAGGATGTGATATCCCTGCTGAAAGGATTGAAGCTTGGAGACGGAAAGAGCCAGATAACTGGCGAGGGATTGGCGAAACTCTATGCCTTCATGACATACAATTTCGTTTCCGGAGCCTATGGTTCCGGCGCAAGCATCGACAATAATGGCGATGCAGAAATGAACAGTCTGTTCGTCCGTCAGTTCATCTCTGCTCCTAAGTTCGTCTTCAACGAAATCTCTGTAACCAAAGCGGAACAATGGAACACCAATGGCTATGGAACCATCGAGAGCGTAGATACCGAGAAACACATCATCTCTCTTCATCTGGAGGGGAATGATTACGGTTCCCTGCAGGTGGGCGATATCTGTCGTGGTATCTATGCCGATATTGATAACGCCCATGGTTCAGATAAGATTACTGAAGGCACATTGGATGACTGCAACTTCGTTCTGCATAAAGGTTTCTTCACTACTTACTTTTATGTGAAGAAAATCATCACTAGCGAGAAGGGTAAGTTCGTGTTCGAATATGGTAAACGTTCTGAGGCAACTCCAGATCCTTGTGCCTATATGGATTTTGCTCAGTATGGTAGTTTCGTCGATGACAAGCGCCAGAGCAGCATGTATTTCTCCTCAAGGGGAAACAGCTATATCGAGGTTCTGGATGGCGTATGCAACTGGGAAATATATCCTCAGAACCGCGTATGTCGTTATGGATGGCTCGAGGGGCTTGCTATCCAGCGAAGAGACGGATCGTATATCCACCCTTCAGGCAATGGTATCTTCGTGCAGGATAATGTATACTTCGGCGGCAACGTGGAGTATCTGGGTGATATTCTCGGTCTTGATGATCTGAAGAACGAGGCGAAGGCTTATGATGTGAGTCTCTCTCAGTATCAGAGTGTCGTCACGGTAGATGATATGGGTAATGTTATTAATGGTCTCTATACTCAGGACGAGGGGAAGGCAACCAAGCAGTACCGTATTTCGACGGCTGTCTTCGTACGCAAGGGTATGGATATTCTCCTTGAGGAAGATGCGAACAGCGAGGACGTGACTGAAGGTCATTATCGCCTGCATGTGATAAGCGAGGATTGCGATGTAGAGGTAAAGAACTCTACCGTCTTTATCAAGGGTATCAATAATATTAAGGATGGTGTTGCCGGTACTGCAGATGATACCGAATTCGATTACGCAGCTATGCGCAAGATGTCGGATGCGATGGTGACCGTCGTCGTAGAACTGGAGGGAAAGACCTCGAAAACGGTGCAGATGCCTATCCGCATTCAGCATGACAGCCTTCCTTTTATGGTGTGCGACCTGAGCAATGAGAGTGCATCGGTGGCATGGAATACCAGAGCCGGTAAGTATATCGGCTTCCCTATCAAGACCAAGGTTTCCCTCATGTATCATAACGAACCATGGGCGATATCCTCGCTCAATATCTCTAAGGTTGCCGGACTGAAGGCATCGATGAGTATTGACGGCAAGGCAAAGATAATCACCATTGATGCTGATAATCTTACTGCCGATACGCTCGACCAGGTTACGAAGATGAATATCACGGTTGTTGGCAAATATGCGGGAGCCAGCTACGAGTACACCCGAGAGCTTACCATCCTAAGATCGTCTGATACCGTAGTCTACGAGCTGATACCATCTGCTGATAGCGTGATTATAGACAACCAGGGCAATATGAGCGCAAAAAGCATCTCATGCGATATATGGGCAACATCATCCGACGACAAGAGATATAAGCTGACAGAATTACCGGCAGGGTTTCATCTGAAGCATGGGACTACTGATACTCCTGATATCAACATGGAAATAGGTGCAGAGGTATCTGTGCCGAGTGATGCCCGTCAGGTAGTGTTCGCTTTATACGATGCTTCCGGAAATGTACTGGATAAGGAAAGCGTTCCGGTACTCACCTGTGGAGCGGATGGTGATGGATATGAGTATATCTATTATCTCTCTTCGTCAAGCTCTGCATCGTCAATTCCAACACCAAGCCGGACAAACGGTAGTCTGACAAGCGGTTGGCAGGATGATCCGATGGAGCCAACTCGGGAAAAACAGTATGTGTATGTGGCATACAAGACTGGAGAGGTAGGAGCGGATGGCAGTTTCTCTGAACCTAAGCTCTTCAATCGTTACCCGAAGAGCATTTCAAATGTAGAAACCTGGTATTATGCTGGAAAAAGTTCTGCAGTAGACCAGAAACCGTCATTATTCAGAGACCATGGCAGTAAAGACTTCAACGAAATTACCTTTAATGATGAAACTCCGTGGCTATGGATAATGAAAATCACACGGTTTACGGATGGGGACGAAATTACAAACTTCTCATGCGGAGGTTATAAAGCGAAGGATGGCAAGGATGGTCAGGATGGTCAAAATGGTCAGGATGGTAAGGATGGTCAAAATGGTCAGGATGGTAAGGATGGTCAGAATGGCGTTGGTCTTATCGTAGGCTATCAGTCTTCAGCTTCAGAACCATCAGATCTTCCTTTCCTGAAAACGCTTGCCGAATATGATAAAGCGCAGGATAATATTGGCAGCGGCTGGACGAAGACGGCTCCAGCTACGGGAGGTAAGAGTATCGTGCTGGGTGGTAAGATTACAACAGATGAGATTATCGACCGGTACAACAGCAGTTCTAACGCATGGGGAACAGAAGAAAGTGAAATTCTGCTAGATGGTATCAAGCAGAAAAAAACTTTCTTTAAGACTCCTTCCTCTCTGGGTAACAACGGCAAGTGCATACGTCGTATTAAGGTTGTCAACCACTTCAGAGATAGCTATCTCAGAGTGATGCTGAAGTCTTACTCTGAAGTCAACTGGGACCTGGTATGTATTTCCCGTCTCTATCTGCCGTCTGAGGTTATCAATAGCGAGGGCAAGCAGATAAAGGAAGATAGCGAATATCTCAACAGATCGGAGCATGCTTATGTAGTAAGCGGCGATGGTCAGAGTCTTGTTGCTAAATTATCCATGCCTGATGCAGGAGAATATTATTTCTTCGTTGGATATTTCAAGGATGGCGGTACAGACAGCTACGGCGACTATGGTCTCTTTGCCTGGCAATCGATGATAGCTCTTACTGAGAGTTTATGGCGTACCGACGGAACTGTAGATGCTGTAGGCAACATAACCTGGAGTAAGGCGATGCCGATGCAGGCTGAGTCCATCGTTATGGAACGCGCCTATATCGCTACCACTAACGATACGGAGGCGCCAGCTAAACCTTACCGCGCAAATGGTATCCTACAGTTAGGATGGACGGCAAAACGGCTGGCTGTATCGTCCACAAACCGGATCATCTGGGAGTCTGTTCGTACAGGAAAACATGGTACTGACTCTGTTCAGGACGATTGGAGCCAGCCTGTTGTGGTAGCCAATTTTGCCGAAGCCGGAAAGATGGGTAAGAACGGTTGTATCGTCCGGAATTCCGAAGGATGGAAGAGCGGGGCAACGTATCATAATGATTCTGCCCTGACCCTGGAACAGAAGTATATCGACCTGATTTACATCGAGGATAGTAATGCTAACGATGGCTGGTCTGTCTATCAATGTAACGTTACGCATACGGCTACGGGCAGTTCCTTCGACCCTTCAGCAGTTGACTCTAACAACAATAAGCTATGGACAAAACTGAGTGATGCCGGTCCGATGTATTGTCCTCTTATCGTGGGAAAGAATGCGGTTCTGAAGTTCGCCCAGGGCCAGCAGTTCAATCTGATGGCCCTGGGCAACAATATCTTTGGCTCGTTCCGGTGGGTGAAGGATGATGCGGATTATGCGTTCTGGATAGGCGGTACTGAAGGCAGCAAGGCTACCACTTCAATCACTAGGGGTGGTAAGTTCAAGACGACCGAAGCTGATATTACTGGTAAGATTACTGCAACGAGCGGAACGTTTAACAACGTTACAATCAGCAGCGGTAAAATTGCAGGATTCGCCATCAGAGGAAACTCGCTTACAAACGATTCATGGGAGAACGACGCATCTGTCATTTTCCGCAACGACAATAAAAAATGTTTTGCAGGAATAGGTGGAAACGTACTGCCAGTAGAGACAGGAGTCAGAGCTCTCGCACGATTCGAGAACGAGGACAAAACAAACCAATGGAATATTCGCAACAATTACGCAATGTACCTCTCAGCTAAGAACGGCCTATATAACTTCGCCTTCTATGGTAATGGAAGTGGAATTTTAAACGGCGCAATCGAAGGATATGGATTCCAGACAGTTCAAGCAAATGATTCGAAAACATGTTTCGGATTAATTCCCCAAAAGGCATTGAGGTTTGTCGTAACCGTTACAGCCAGCGGCGCATCGATGGGCCTGCCTAAATTATCTTTGCTATGCAACTTCCTTGGTATTTCGAAAGGTACAGAATTCTTCGTCGAATTAGGTATAAAAATTGAGTTTTCTGGGGCAAGGTATACAATGATCTATGGCAGAACGGACAAAGTGAACGATATGAATACGGACGAGTTTCCTTCAGTATCATGGAATCAAAACATAACTTATAACCCGGTACATACAAATATGGGGTACAATTACTTTGTATCTGGATATAATGTTATTGCATTAACATACAGAAACGGAAATTACGCTGCTTCATTGTTAAATGGTTCTTTGGAAACAAAAAGTTAATATATAAGGAAAATAGTATGAAGATAAATCTGGAAAGAGTAGAGGTCTTTACTGACCTCAGTAAGACACAATGCGCAGTAATGGATATGCGCAAGGAGATAGCTAACGTCATCTATGAGCGCGGGCAGGGATTAGCCTGCTCCGTGCTCGCCCATAAACTCTACGAAACGCAGGGCGAGGTGGAGATTGACGATAGCGAGAAGGAAATCATAAGTCGTGTAGCCGAGCAACTGCTTACCCCGGCTGCAGGCGAAGGAGTTATGAAGCAGATAAAACCAGAATAGTATTATGGCAGCAGTAAACATCAACGACGTAGCCAGCCAGCTGAATACGGCGTCTCGCCTAGTGGTGAGTACCGACTTCTTCTGGATCTACATGGCTAACGGCTCGCAGGTTAAGATACCTGCCGAGTTCGCAAGGGCTTATCTGATCGCAGGTATTAAGCCAGCAATCAACGGCAACGGCCATTGGGAGATAGGTGGCGAAGATCTCGGTGTAGTAGCCGAGGGAAAGACCCCTCAGTTTCGTGGCGGCACGATGGGTATCGAAGTGAGCTACGATAATGGCAATACGTGGTCTCAGGTAGTAGCCTATACGGATATAGACCCAGATCTGGAAGCTCTTGCCGCAGCTTACACTAAGGTGACGCAGGGCGAAGCTGACCGAGTGAAGGCTGAAAGTACTCGTAATAGCAACGAAGCCGCACGTCAGAACGCCGAAACTACTCGCAATAATAACGAGACGGCACGCAAGACGGCAGAAACCAAGCGACAGCAGGATACCTCCGCCGCCATTACCAACTCGCAGACGCAGACCGCCATAGCCAAGGAGCTGAATGAGCATCCGGTAAAGATGGGTGATAACGGCAACTGGTGGCAATGGAATATCAAGACCCACGCCTACGAAGATACGGGTATCGTGGCACGAGGTGGAGCCATGTATCCTACCTTCAAGCATGTTGGCAACAAGCTCTATATCGTAGACTACGGCAGCAACGTGAGCGAGCGAGTAGTGAAGAAGGGCAACAAGTTAGTATTCAGAATTTAATTATCAATCTTTTAAAAGTAATAAGAATATGGCAGAACAGCAAGAAATTCTTTTAGGCAATGCCTTCGTCACAGACAAGGGCAACTGGCAGCAGGGCATGACCTGCGAAACCAACGACATCGTACATACTCAGGACGGCATCTTCCTCTCCCTGGTGGATAACAACTCTACCCAGCCTTCTGCTTCGGCAGAGGGATGGAAGGTATGGCTGGATAAGACTCCGGTCAACGACAGCATTTCTCAGTTCAAGGCGCTGATGGATGCCTTCCAGACGCAGAACCCGTTCTGCGGATTCGCCCGTATATCGGGCGATGCAGACCCCGCTCCTGCGAGCAATTACATTTACGGCGGACGTGAGCTGATCCGTGAGATTGGCTCACATATCAAGCTCGGAACCGTGAAGCGTGTAGGTAACGAGGCGGTATTGCAGCATGAATGTGCCAAGGGTCGAATAACGCTTGCATCCAATGGCGAAGCCGTGGCTGTGGACGGAACGGAAGGCGATATCCTCGTACATAGCGATATTCCGCTCTACCTGTTGAAGGGAAATGAGACGGTAGGCAGTAACGAGATGAGTTGCATCGGCGTGGGTGTCATTCCATGCTACTGGCAGAATCATGCAGCAAAACAGCTCGGTCCCTTCGCTATTTCTCCTTTCTATACAGCAAACTGTAAGTTAACCGGCGATGAGCGCTCACAGGCTCATTGCATCATCGGTGACGCTGGCGTAGGTTCTTACAGCGCTCCTAACGGACTACTGAAGGAGGTGTTCAAGGCGAGCGGAGCCGGGTATCCTAGTCAATATGTGTCTGCGCTGGAGTCTATTCATCAGGCACAGAATAAGAACGCGGATGCTAATACTAATTATCCTTATATGGGTTGTTATTATGAATTCTACGAACTGCTGCTAGTGTTGATGTATGCCGAGTGCGGAACCCTGAATACTACCGACCTCTACTGTATGGGCACAGGTAGTACGATGCAGGAGACAGTAGACGACTCAACCTGGAACAACGCTAAGATTGCAGCCAACAGCGGTATCAAGATGTTCAAGAGTGACAAGACGGTTGTAGGTTTCGGTGGATTGATGTCGCAGAACCTCAAGAGTGGAGCCAGTGGTGGTGCGCAATATAATGCAGACCAGCTGGTAGGCTCTCAGCATTACGGCTTCACGAAGAACGGAGAGGTGCTGTCTGTACTCGATAAGATTACGAAGGCAGGCTTGCAGTCCAAGATTGGCTCTTCCTCTAATATCTTCTATGAGGATGCCAGCGGCAATATGGTTTGCTCTTCTGATGGCAGTATCAATCCTACTAACGGCGATGGCATGACAGTCAACAAGCGATATTATATCGTTCGCGACGTACCTAACTGCCAGGGTCTCGGTGATGGTGTGATGACAGCCGTGGTCAACTGCTACGTTAAGATGAGTTGCGCAGATAGCTGTTATACGGGTTCTACGAGCCTTGCTGGAGGTTATATCATCTTCAAGTTATCTCATTCTATCTATCGTGGTTTGAGCATACCGATGGATGGACTGTTCAGTCAGCTGAGCGGAGCGCATTATCTTACGGGCAGAACCTCTAGCGGTTATTATAACCGTTTCTATTGTGCTAACAAGTGGCAGGATGTGCAACCTCTTACGAACGATACCGCTTACGGTAATGTAGGTAGTGCTAAGGACTTCAATATTCTGAAGGGACTCTCTGATGTAGTTGATGTCAGCGGTAATCAGAACTGGATAAGCAAGGCAGACTATTCTCGGTCTCTCTTCTGTTTTACCGGCTTCAGTGGCAATCCTCACACACATGAATGCTGCTTTACCTGGAATGGTAATTATATGTGGGGATATGGTAGTAACGGTTTACCTGAAGTCGGCAAAGAAGGTGTCAAGGCCCTTGTTGTCGGCTGCTATGCGTATCACGCCGGTGCGTCCGCTCGTGCTGCGCTTTGCAACAACGCTGTTAGCGGTGGCTATGACCGTTACGCTGGGGCTTTTGCTGTCCCTCAGCTCAAAATCGAGCAGTAATAAGGCAGCAGTAATAAAAAGCTGTCGGCTTCTAGACATATAGCCACGAGCAAGCCTACAAGCTGCGGAGCGGCGGCTTTTAGCCGCTCCGTCTGGCCCGTCCTCATTTCGAGGATGAAAATGAAACATTTTCAGAAAACGAAGTAAAAAAAGAATATAATGAAAAATCTCATCGGACAGAAAAATAACGATTCAGCGAAGCAGCCATCATCGGTTAATGAGATGATGTACGGCTGTTCGGTGGGTGCGTCTAGCCAGGAAGTACATGGTATGCCTTCTCATGTGGAGGATGCCAACCAGGCATCCGAACCATGCACTTCTGGTGAAGACAAGAGCGCAGGCAAGGAGAAGGCCCTTGTTGTCGGCTGCAATGCGAATAACGCCAATGCGTCCGCTCGTACTGCGAATTGCAACAACGCTGTTAGCAATGGCAATGACAATTACGCTGGGGCTTTTGCTGTCAAACAGGTAGAAAACACAAACATGAAACACCTTGCAGCGCGGTCTACAAGATCAAACATAGCGCAAAACCATGCCGCCACCGGTGGGCATGGAGCGGATGAAGTTAGCAGTCTTCCGTTCTGGACGGACGATATCGCCGACCCGTGCTCCCACGAGCTGGGAAGCTATCCGCTGAATGCTACCCTTGAGGGAACGGAAGCCGAAAAAGAGGCCACCCTTCAAGAACTGGATACAGCCAGTAGAAAAAGAAAACTTCAAAACCTGAAACGTTTCATTACTAACCCTATTATCGTAAGAATGGGAGTGGAAAGATGCTTGTCTAGGGCAAGTGATTCGCCGGAAGTGCGTAAGGCTATCCGTAATAAGGAGAAGATCATATCACGTCTCATACGAGAGCTGACCGACGGAACCTATCGTTGCCAGCCTACTACCCGCAGGATCATTACCAAGCGGGGCAAGGGAGACAAGGATCGTAATGCGGACATCTATACCGTATATGACCGATGTGTACAGAATATCCTGCTTATCGTGTTACGACAGAAACTCACAAACAAACTCTCACCCTGGTGTTATTCTGGCATCAAAGGCAGAAGTCTGTGGAGTAATGACAAAACCTACTGCATGGTGAACCGTATACGTACCTATGTGCAGTATCATCCGCAGGCGAGTGCAGGGCTTACCGACATCCGTCATTTCTATGAGTCATTACGCTCCAAGATTGTGCTGGGTATCTTATTTGAAACCATTACGTGCCCATATACCCGTTCCCTTCTCTGTGATATACTTCTTCATACGGAAACGCTTGTTATTGGCGGTACGCTATCTCAAATCTTCGCAATGCTCACTCTTACAGAGATGGACTACGAGATTAATCGCATCTTTCATCCTCAGTTCTACGGAGCCTTCGGAGATAATCGCATCATTATGGATGATGATCGAGAGAAGGTAATCAAGGCGGTACATTGGGAAATGAGTTATCTGGAAGGCAGATATGGTATGCATATGAAGAACGACTATCAGATAGCGAGAGTAGCTGACGGATTCATGTTCTGTAAGCAGCATTTTAAAGGTTCGTTCGTTAACGTGAGGGCAGAAATCAGACGCAGGGCTATACGTGGAGCCATACGTGGGCAGCAGCATTATGCCGGCTATCACGGCATGCTCGTGAAGACAGACAGCAGGAAATTAATATATTTGATTAAGAACAGATTAAATTCATTACGAATGAAAAATCAAAAAGGTATGATGATAAAGCCGATGGCAGGCGAACTCATTAAACTCAATAAGGTAGAAGGTAAGACCATATATATTACCGATTATGCGGTTCGAAAGAACAACAAGGACAGCGAATATTTCGTGCGCTTCCAGTTTGTCGTAGTCAATGAGGATGGCAGTAAGCATCTCTACGTAACCAATAATGGAAGCTTCGAAATCAAGGAATTCTTCAAGCTTGTAGAGAATGGATCCGTATCGCTGCCCGTGAAGACTCGCATCTGTTCAGAAGGAACATCCTATTATTTCGAGCAGTTCCATACCAGCAACCAGGAAGCCTGCAATCTGATATGTGAACAGTTCGGTATTTAAGCGTAATTATTAATAATAAATAAAGATAGATTATGAACAAGACAAGACAAATTTTTGAAACCCAGCAGGCGCAGGTACTTGTGTGCGGTAGTGGAAGAATAATGGTAGCCATCAACGAAGAAAAACTGAAAGCTACGGAACAGGTTCCTGTAGCTATGAGCAAAAACGGCGTGATGAAGTATGAAACCCGCCAGAAGACTCAGTACGCATATGACGTCTACTGGATTACTCTTCCTCCTTCGTCTGCCTATGATGCAGCTGCCCTGCTTCAGGCGGTCAAGTCCTCGATACTCGCTGATATTACTGCCTACGACTCTTCTGCAGCCGTTAACGCTTTTCTACTGAATGGTATGCAGGTGTGGCTCGACAAGGCGACCCGTGTAGGACTAATGAACTCCACAACTATCGCTAAGAATATGGGGCAGGAGAAGGCTACCCTCTGGCTTGGCAGCTATCAGCTGGAAGTAGACTGCGACAAGGTTATCCAGTTGCTGTCAGCATTGGAGATGTATGCCCTTGAGTGCTTCAATGTGACCGCTGCGCATAAGAAGGCTGTTAGCGAGCTGGATAATATCGAGGCTGTTCTGACCTATGATTATAAGTCAGGCTATCCTGAGAAACTGAAGATGGAGGTGTAGGCTTATGTGGTATCTCGCTTTTATCGCATTCCTCCTTCTCGGAGGGTATTTACTCCTGATGGCTCTGCGCTTCGGCATCCCTAATATGGTGAGCGATACCTATTATCAGCTACAGGGCTGTACTGGTAGTGAAATTGTTCCCTTCCAGGAACCTCGCAATATGGGCTGGATCTTCTCTCTACTGATGGTGGCTGTAGCCTTCCTTATGCTCGTCTGTCTGCTCGATACGGGCAGAGGCATCCAGTTCCTCGCTTTTCTTGGATGTGCAGGCTTATGCTTCGTGGGTTGCGCTCCAAATTATTGTGATCATGATACATATTCCATACATAAGACGGCGGCAATCATAGCTGCAGTAGGTAGTATAGGTTGGTGTATGAGCGTAAGCTTCATCCCGGCCCTAATCATCCTCGCAATCTATCTCTTCTATGCTTATCGCTCCAGAGGAAGTAAGACCCGACATCCGTGGTACTGGGCAGAGGTCAGTGGCTTTGCTGATGTGTTTCTTACGTATATAATAATGTGATAGTATGAGCCAGGTTGTTAGAAATAGATGGCATGATGTTCCTACAGAGAGGGAAGTATCAGAAATATTGGATTGCGGGTGCGAAATGGAAATATATGTTAGTAATGGGAATATATATGTAGAATGCGTCGCTCCGTGAACAATGTGTAGGAATGTATGATTGTAGGAGAGCAAATCTCCTACAATCATTATACTAAAATACGCCCTCGTATCCGATAAGTGTACTATTCGCTTCTTTGCAGTCTTGAGGGGTGTAGATGTTTGTAACCTTCACTGACGAGTGTCTGGCTTGATCCCTTACCGTAAGTAGATCGGTTTTTGCTTTAATCATATTAGTGATCCCTGTATCCTTCAGGCTGTAGAATTTATAGAAATCACTTAATCCCAACGTCTTTTTTACATTGTCGACCCAAAATCTAGAGAATCTTTCAGCCAGTATCGGCGTCATTCCCGGGCGGAACTTTTTCCCGAAAAGATAGAAGTCGGGCGGCGCTGAAAAAATATCCAATTCTTCCATCAATGCGATGACATGATTCGGGATAGTAACGATGGCATCATGCCCATTTTTAGTATATGCGCCATTAAGAGTTAATGTCTTCTTTTCCCTAGATATATCCTTGATTTTCAGAAAAGTCATCTCGTGAGGACGAACAAACAAGTAGTGAAGGATATAACAGGCTAAAAGAAAGTGCTTATTCTCCTTCTCTAGATATGACTTAATTTGCAATAGTACGTCATTTGGTATGACACTTCGATTCTTCGGACCCAGTTTTGTGGAGGCGTTAACGCCTTCAGTCGGATCCTTCTGAACATACCCTCTCTCTATGAGATAGCCGGAAAACGATTTCAGCCAACCAATATAGTTATTTCTCGTTCGCAAGGTATTATTTCTTTCAACGAGAACGTAATCTAAAAAATCGCACACAAACTTCTTGTTAAATTGATAGATATAAGTAATCCTCTTATCTTTCTCTACCCACTTGAGCATAAACGACAATTTGCACTCGTAATTGCATTTGGTTCCAGGCTTTATACCACCTTCTTTAGTAATTTTGGCGAGATATGTTTTATATTTATCGCACACGTCACTAAATAAAGCATACTCCTCTGGGTATGACTCTTCGATCCATGGATTCCATCCGTCAAGAAGCTTCTGGGTAAGGCGCTTAACGAGTTCTTCTCCGTAAGCTCTTTGATTTCGCTTTCCTTTAATATGATTAAGCATAATCTTCTTCAGGCGCATTGTATTGGTACAAGGATCGAATGCCTTGAAGGATACGTAGCATTCCGACGCCTGATGAAAAGCAGGGGGAGTCCATCCAATTATTTGCTGGATAGCCTGTTTACTTTCGCGATGAGACAATTTTTTTTTGGTCATTTCTCTAATTTTTTTAGCGAAACGCCCTAGTTGATATTATATTAATAACACACGCAGAATTGAGGCATTATATAATATATGCTTCATGTAATCCGTTATATATAAAACGGACTCATCGAAGATATATTGTATTATATAGCAATTTCTTCTTCAGTTTAAAAGGAATATCGAAACAAAGAGTGATAGTAGATTTTTAGTAAATCCAGCTAATCGACACCGACTTTGCACCGACCGACCAAACTTAAAATAGGTATTTTGGCCTGGAAACCAAATGCTTACGGCATTTTTTGCAAAAAAGTTGATGTTTTGCTTAGTTTTTCGCTTGGCTCAACTGTATAGATAGTATATGAACAGAAAAAAGGACATAGAACAGTTATTCCGTCAGCATTACGCGAAGATGTACAATCTGGCCAGATGCATTCTTTCGGATGATGACGAGAGCAAGGATGTGGTGAGCGAAGTATTCGCCCAGATTCTTGCCGATGATGTGGTTCTGGTGCCTGGGAGTGAGGATGGTTACTTGATGCGGAGCGTACGCAACCGCTGTCTCAACCTGATAGCTCATAAGAGCGTGAAGGAAAGGGTGGCGAAGCTGCTGCTGGATGATGCCGACGTGATTCTCTCGGAAGAGACCGACGAGCGACTCGACCGGCTGATGCTTCTCATCGAAGACCTGGAACCACCTATCCGGCAACTCATTTTCCGTCTGCGCTATCTTCAGGAAAAATCTTATCAGGAGGTGGCTGATGAAGTGGGAGTGAGCAAGGTGACGGTATTCAACCATCTCTCGAAGGCGATGGACTGGATTAAGAAACAATTTAAATGAGCAAGACAATGACAAACATGAGTAAAGAAGAAAAGCGGATGATGCTCTTTGACATGCAGGAGCATCCCGAGAAATATACCGACGAGCAGGTGGAACACCTGCTTGCCGATGAGGAAGTGAAGGAGTTCTTCCATGAACTGGCGATGGCGAGAATGGCTGGCAAGAAAGCCAATCCGAAGGAGGTGGATGTGGATGGGGCTTGGAAGGAATTTGTTCAGGCACATCACGAGGATAAGATGGCGATAGATGCCGGCAAATCAAAGAGCGTTTATCGCAACCGGATGAAGATTGCTGCATCCATCGTCGGCATTATCTTCCTTTCGGGGGTAGCCTTGGCTGCGATTCACAATGGCTGGTTGAGATTCCCGGCTTCTGATCAGACAGCGGATAACAAGGCTGCGACAGAACAGCTGGCAACAACCCAGGCGCTGACGAATGACAGTCTTCGTGCAGCAACAGCAGAGAACAAGGATTCTCTTGATATGAAACCCGAGGTGTTTGATGATGCTGAATTGGGAACCATCCTGGCTCAGCTATCCGGTTTCTATCATGTCAAAGTGGAGTATGTGGATGCCGGTGCCCAGCACATTCGTCTCTTCTTCAACTGGAACAAGACGAAGACTTTGGAGCAGAACCTGGAGATTTTGAATGCTTTCGACCGCATACAGATAGAGTATATTGACGGTACATTGTTGGTGAAATAAGATAGGAGGATATTTTTATGAGAGATTTTTGGAAACCAATGCCCGTTAACGGCAAGCTTATCAGTGTGCTTCTTCTTCTCTTCCTGTTGCTTTGGGTTCAGCAGTCTTATGCCCAACGCATCACCCGACAATATAATAATGTGTCGTTCTCTGCGGCGTTGAAGGATTTGAACGCCCGCCAGCATAAGTACACCATCAACTTTGTGTATGATGAACTGGAGGATTTCAGAGTAACCAAGAGCATCAGAAACCAGAGCGTTCCCGATGCCATCATGCAGCTGATAGGATTCTATCCCATCAGGATGACGCAGGTGGAGGATAATATCATGGTGGAGTGTACGCAGAAGACTCCCACCAAGATGATAGGCCGCATCATCGACAATAAGAAACGCCCTGTAGATTTCGCCAATGTGGCCCTGCTGAATGTCCGTGACTCTTCATTGATAAATGGCGGCGTGACAAATGAGAACGGCCAGTTCGTGATTCCCTGCGAGGCGAGAAAGGCGATAGTAAAAGTAAGTTGCGTGGGCTATATTACGGCAAGCAATACCTTTAATATAGGTAAGATAGGGACAATAACTCTGAAAGAGGCAACAATGAACCTGCAGAAAATTGTAGTGAAAGGACATCGACAGCCTTTCAGAATGACTTCTGAAGGATTGGTGGCTCAGGTAGAAGGAACCTCCTTGGAGAAAATGGGCTCGGCAGAAGATGTATTGAAACATCTTCCGAGAGTGATGCAGAAGAACGGTGATATAGAAGTCTTGGGAAAAGGTAAACCTTTGATTTATATCGATAACAAGAAAATCAAGGGAACCATTGATCTCGATAGATTGAGTTCTTCTGACATCAAACATGTAGAGGTGATAACCGAGCCGGGTGCTGAATACGATGCAACCTATCAGTCTGTCATCAGAATCAAGACGACAAGAAAGAAGGGAGAAGGACTGGGATTGACTTATCGGCAGGTCTATCAGCGCAATCATCAGAACAATCATCGTGAAGTCCTTGATTTGAATTATCGTTATCGGGGATTGGATATCTTCTCCAATTTGTATGGTGGTTTGTCTCAGGGCTATCAGGATCAGCATAATGATAATAGACTCTACGGCAAGACGCTCATGAATATCAACGAAGACTTGATTATCAAAAACAAGAGTTACTATACCAGTGGAAGTTTTGGTTTTAATTATGTTTTCAATGATAGGCATTCTGTGGGTGCCACTTACGAGGTGAACATCAATCCTTATAGTCGGGGTGGATGGAATTCGCTGATGGATGTCTGGAAGAATGGCTCCAAGACAGAAAGCTATACAAATGATATGTATTGTCGTTTCAAAAGCCGACCTACGCAGGATATTACGGCTTATTATGCCGGACAGATAGGAAAGGTGAGCATAGAATGGAATGGGGAAATATATCTTCGTAAAACAGGACAGACACAATATTCTGAAGAAACAGGAATTGAGGGCGGAGATTCTCGTACGATAGAATCTGATTTCACGGCTGATAGTTGGATGCATGCATCTAAGCTGGTACTGAGCTTTCCGGTATGGAAAGGTACTCTGAAGGTTGGTAATGAGTTTACCGAAAGTTGCCGTGCCAATCTTTATACTATAGATGAACAGGGAACTGACTTGCCAGGCAAGACGGACGACCAGGTGAAGGAAAGTAATCTTGCAGCCTTTGTTTCTTATGGATTGAGACTAAACAAGGTAGAACTGAATGCTGGCCTCAGATACGAACATGTTTCTTCCAATTACTATAATACAGGTGGTGATTATTGGAGCGAGGAAAATAAGGATTATTTCGTACCCGACCAGAGTCGTAAGTACGACCATTTCTTTCCGAATGTGTCCTTGACCTTTCCTGTCGGGAATGTGAAAATGAATATGGTTTATAAGGTGACGGTAAGTCGTCCTTCCTATAGTCAGTTAAGTAGTAATGTGCAATATAATAGTCGCTATTATTATCAGGGTGGAAATCCATTGCTCAAGTCAACCTTCGAACATGGCATAGGGATTAATCTGGGATATAAATGGTTCCAGTTTTTTGCCAACTGGCGTTATCTTGTAGATCCTTGCTATCAGGTGATAGAACCGTATCATGACAATGAGTTAATCAGTATGTACACCTTTCGTAATTTGAATCATACTCAGGTTTGTTACGTGGGACTGACGGCATCGCCGACGATAGGATGGTGGCATCCTACGTTGGACGCTGGTATGAGAAAGCAGTTCCTGACCATTGGTGGTAAGGCTTACAGTAAGCCGATATTCATCGGCTCTTTTAATAATGCCTTTTCGCTACCATGCGGTTGGACGCTTAATCTTGATATGAGTTGGAACACGCAGGGCCATTCTGCGCTTCCGCTTTATATGGCACAAGGAGGAGTGGACGTCTCTTTGCGTAGAAGTTTTCTTCACGACCGCCTGAATGTCACTTTGGCGGGCAATGACCTCTTTGCGACGATGCGCAATTCCACAAGATTGGTATATGGTACCAGCGATATCTATACCAGAAAATATACCGATACCCGAATGATCATGTGTTCATTTAGCTATAAGTTTAATGTTAGTAGAAGCAAGTATAAGGGTACGGGTGCCGGTAATACAGAAAAGAACAGATTGTAAAATAAAAAAACAGAAAGTATATGAAGCGTTGTTTATGGATGATATTCATGGTGGTTGGCATCTGTATGCTAACTGGCTGTAGTAGTGATGATGATAAGTTGGACAGCCTTCCTTGGAATGACAAGGAACTGTTCAACCAGTCATTTGTTTTAAATCAGGACGGGTATTGCATCTTAGATGGAAAGGCTCCTGTCTGTGATATAGATAGGAATGTTCTGAATTCTTGGCTTGTAAGTTATGGCTGGCAACCTGTCGGCATCTATCAGATGAAGGAAAACGGTAAACTTGCAACAACTGATTATCGTGAAGGCATCAAGGATTATAGTCCGAAGGTCTATGAATTCTTATCAGAGAATCAGTTGATGACTTATTATCGTGATGAAGATGCACGTACATTCTGTTTCAAGAAGCAGGATTGGTCGTATGATGATGCGACGGGCATTGTCATCAAAACGAATAAGGCAGGTAAGGTGGATGATTATATGCAAATCCTGGATGTGAAGTTTCATGAAGATGAAGCTTACCTATATGTGATGGAGAAGATTGGTTCGGTGACAGTAGCTGACAATCAGGAAAAAGCCATTTATGGCTTGGTGGTATATCAGCGTTTATCTTCATTAGAACTGATTGATGTGCAGAATACTTATACTATTGATAAGAGTGATGAAGAAGACAAGCCAAATGAAACTGAAAAAGTACCGGATGATTGCCGTTATTATATTCGGTGTGTATATGCCAATTCTAAGGATGCGCATGGAATGGGTGATGGACATAGTAAATTTCAGTCATTCCGACTTTTGAGTTTGGATTTGACAGATTATCTGAACAATAACTCATCAGCTAACCCTTATTATCATTATTATGATTCCATTGTATGGTCATGTAAGGGAATGCCAGATAGGGTAGTGAGTCTCAGAAATGAGAACAATTGTTATGCTGTGTCAATCAACCTTAGCACTTATCTTTTTCAGATCAGCCGTAATACTTCTATGACGGAGGAAGATAGAACATTGATTGTTGCTGATGGCTATAAGGGTGGACGTGTGGTTTATTCTTCCGGCATCTATCTCAATATCTATAATACTGGTTTCATGGGTTACGATTTCGGCTCTTCTGATTTGCTGAATCCATCTAATGAAGACTATGATTTGTATTGCATCTTCGACCAGAGCAAGCGGTTCCGGATAGTCTCTCCTCGTTATTCTCCTGATTTTCCAGAAAAGCCATATTCTGAGCTGAAATACATTGTATCAGGGGTGCTGTTGGATTCTGAGGATCCGGAAAGCATGAAGAAGCATGAGGCTGTGTTGTCAGAGCAAAAGAGGATGTTGGTTGAGCTGATGGATATGTATTATGGTCAGTATGGTAAGGGTGTTGTGGTAGATGATTCGAACAGAGAGAAGTACCGCAATCGTTTCAAGGCTTTGCCATCTGATGCAGACCTTGTGATGTATTGGAAGGGCTATACGCCTGCGCAATGGAACTCTGATTATGAGGGATGTTTAGTTGCTTTAATCTTGAAAAAGAATAAGGAAAATCCCTTGAAGAGTTACTATTGTATCCATGCAGAGCCGATTAAATAGATTTCCCTCTCAATACAACAATGAATATATGACAATCGCTCAAGCGAAGGCAAAACCTTATTGTTTTGCTCTTTGCTTGACCGGTTAAAATTTTATACACATATTTCTAAATCCTGATGAACTACATTTAATATCGGAGCTTGGAGAGCATCCTCAATAGATACAAGAGTGTCTATTGTAAAATTATGTGTTCCCCGCATCCATTTGCTTATTTCCGCTTCCCGTTTTCCGAGTAGAAGGGCTAGGTCTTTCTGCTTCATCCCTTTAGAAACCAGAATGTCATGTATCCTATCTACGATTTGGAAAGACAAATCTACAGACTTGCGAATCTCAGGATCAACATGTTTGCGGCGTTCTTCTAAAATCTTACTTCTTTTCATTTCTTGTAAAGTTTAAATTTCCAATTATTTCTTTGTCAACTAATACAATTGTTCCATCTTTAATTCTCGATTGAATGAAACGACTTGTATCTATCAAGAGTTTTACATAGGGAGCTAGTGTTGTACTTTGTTGCCAACTTTTAGCATCTTTGACTCCTCCGTTTCCGAAAATCAGAATTTTGTTAGATAATCTGATACAGTAGAGTCGAATCTTGTTACCAATATCTATTGGGATAACTCCAACACCATCTCCATAGTGGCCTTCCGGACGGAAATAACGTTCCAAAGCTCCTCGTTCGGAGATTTTGTCCAACCATGAAATGACGACATCTATTTCTTCATCGTAAGAACATCCTTCTGGAAATTTCTCAAAGAAATTTTCAAATTCAGAGAGTTCTTCTCCTTCAAGATGAATACTATAGAAGTTTATATCTTCATACTCTTCTATAAGCTCTATGTTGTACTTCTGTTCCATAAGCTTAACTTTTAAGTTATTTCGTTGCAAAGATAATACAATCTTCTTTAAGTTGTTTATAAATTAACTTAAAAATGAAGAGTAGATATGTTTTTTAACTATTATTTATTAGTCTTATAATGAAATTAGGATTACCTTTGCATCGTTTTTTCCAAAGAAAGTAGAAGATTTCTTCTTTTTAGGGGTAATTGATTTCAGGAAAGCTTGTATATAAGAGTAGAAACAAGAAGAAAATGACGTGATGACAGAAGAAAATGAACAGCGGATGGAACGGCTGTTCCACGACCATTACGAGCAGATGTATCGCTTCGCCTTTGCCTTGCTCCATGATAATGAGGAGGCGAGGGATGTAGTGAGTGATGTGTTCTCCAGATTGTGGGATAAACAGCTGGTTCCAGACCGGGCTTACCTGATGCGGAGCGTGAAGAATGCCTGCATCAATCTCATAGCTAGAAAGAAGAGAGATGAAAGACTGAAACGGCTTCTCCCTCTCTCGGAAGAGAAATTGACGGAGGAAGAACCTTCTCGTCTGGAAGAGCGATGGCAGGCTGCGGTGGATTGCATCGACCATGACCTCACCGACCAGACTGCTTCCGTCATCCGATTGTGCTATCGGGAAGGAATGTCGTATAAGGATACGGCGGAGGAACTGGGCATCAGCGTCTCGGCAGTGAACAAGCATATCGTGAAAGGTTTGCGAACGCTCAGAGAAAAGTTGAAAGGAAAATAGCATAACCATGATTCTATTGTCTGAAGACGTCCTTACAATGGAACCCTAAAATGAAGAAAGGAAAAGAAAATGAAACATGAATTATCTGACATAAATCCTCAGAAGATGGATTCTCAGAAATGGGATATGCTCCTCGATCTCCTGGAGCATCCCGAAAAGTATTCCGAAACCCAAAAGGATGAACTTCTAGGCGATGAGGAAGTGAACGAACTCTATCAGCAGCTGATAGAGACCCGACAGTCTTTGGATTTCGCCAAGTCGAAGGAAGGGATGAAGATGCCTTCTATTGATGCAGAATGGGAGAAGCTGAAAGATGAGATGAAGCTGAAAGAAGAAATGCGGCAGAAAGAAGAGATGAGTCAGAATGCAGAAACCCAGCAAACCGCCAAGCAGTTTCCTCTCTGGAGTCCGATGAGAAAGGTGGCTGCCGTTGCAGCCGTCCTTGTCGTCTCCGGCATCACCTTTGCTGCCATTCATCTGATAACCCGTTCTCATCAGCCATCAGATAACAGCAATACCGAACTCGTGGCATCCCATAAGGATTCTATCCAGCAGGTTTCTGCTCCTCAGAAATCCAACATAGAAGAAAAGACAGATTCTGCAAGTCTTGCCCAGCTCCCATTGGTTTACGAAAACGCTGAACTTCAGAATATCCTTACTCCTATTGCCGGGCATTTCCATCTCCAGGTAACTTATCAGAACGAGTCGGCTCGCCATATCCGTCTCTTCCTGCAACTGGAGAAGAACATGAGTCTGGATGATATCATCGAACTGATGAATCATTTCGAGAAAGTGAATATTCGTCATGAAGGTCAAACTTTAATCGTGGAATAAGATGAAAAGATTAAGATATATCATGCTGCTGGCAGGTCTGATGAGCCTTTCTCTTCAGACCATCTATGCCCAACGCATCACCCGCAGCTTCCGCAACACTTCTATGTCAGAAGCGCTCACCATCCTTGCCAAGAGCACCAAGGATTATCGTATCAACTTTATGTATGATGAACTGGAAGATTTCACGGTAACCACAAGTATCGTGAAGCGAACCGCTCCGGATGCCATCCGCCAGATTATGGGCTTCTATCCGATGAAGATGACGATAGATGGCGAAAACATCTTTGTGGAGTGTACGCAGAAGACTCCCACCAAGATGATAGGTCGCATTGTAGATGCGCATCATCGCCCTGTAGATTTTGCCAATGTTGCCCTGCTGAATGTTCGTGATTCTTCATTGATAAATGGCGGCGTGACGAATGAGAACGGCCAGTTTGTGATTCCCTGCGGAGCCAGAAAGGCGATAGTAAGAGTTAGTTGCGTGGGCTATCATACCGCTGTTGATACTTATATTACAGGTAAGATAGGTTCAATTACTCTGAAGGAGGCAACGATGAACCTGCAGAAGGTGATTGTGAAGGCGGTTCGCCCCAAGACAAAACTGACTCGCGAGGGATTCCAGACCCAGGTGCAGGGTACGATACTGAGTGATGCGGGTATGGTTGCCGACTTGTTGAAGCAGGTTCCAAGAGTGCGTGTAGATAAGGATGGAAACTGTTCGGTGTTTGGAAAAGGCACACCGGAGATTTATGTCAATGGCAGAAAGCTGACCGACAAAAATGAATTGCAAACCATATCTTCAAAGGATGTGAAGAACGTGACGGTTATCACGACTCCTGGTGCGCAGTATGATGCCCAGGTCAATTCGGTGATTCGTATAACCACGGTCAAGAAGCAAGGTTATGGATGGAGTGGTAATTTCCAGGCAAAATATGGTTTTGCCATGAAGAATGCCTGGCAAGAGCAGGCTAATCTCAATTACCGTGTGGGTGGACTGGATGTATTCGGTGGATTGATGTGGTCAGATTCGTATTTCTATGATAAGTTGGGATTGGATGAATATATCAATGGAAATCAGCATCAGATATATCAAAAATCTGCAGGGCGCATAGATGCTAGAAATTATGGACCTGATGCCAATCTGGGTTTCAATTATGAATTCAACGAAAATCATACCATCGGTCTGAAATATAAGTTTGGTTCTGGCTATACCAAGTATTTTACTGATCAGAATAACTATTCCATCTTTCAGGATGGAGTTCACCAGGGAGATGTGAATTATCTCAACGATGAGTCAGATTCCAAGCAGACTCCTATTCATCAGGCTGACTTTTATTATGATGGTAAGATAGGCAAGTGGAGTATAGACCTGAATACATCTGCTATGTGGCGGACGAAAGACCAGATACAGAAAGCCACAGAAACCAGTACTGAGTTGGGCGACCAGATAGTATGTTCTGATAGTCATACCATAGGAAAGTTGCTTGCCGGTAAATTGGTTGTTTCTTATCCTTTGACCGACCAGTTGAACATAGACTTTGGTTCGGAATACACAAATTCTGATAGTCATACCAACAACCAGAACGAGGGTGGTGTGGCTGCATCCAATGATTCCAGAATCAAGGAACAGAACATAGCCACTTTTGCTGAGGCTGCATGGTCGTTGGGAGATTATTCTCTGAATGCTGGTGTGAGATATGAGCATGTGAAATCAGACTATTATGCCGAAGGAGTGCTCAACCCGGATATGAGTAGAAAGTATGATAATGTATTTCCTAATGTATCCTTGGGATATGATAAGGGCAAGTGGCATTCTTCATTGAGTTTCACGGCGAAGACCTATCGACCAAGTTACTTCCGTCTTTCAGGTTATACCCGATATACGAGTCGTCATTCCTATGAAAGCGGTAATCCTAACTTGCGACCAACGGATGCCTATCATCTGGAATGGGATGCGCAATATTCCTGGCTGAGTTTTTCTGCTGAATATATCTACAACAAGAATGCCTCGGTATATATGATGAAGCCATTCCAGGGCAATAAGGATATAGCTCTGTCATATTACGAGAATGTAGATAAGATTCAGAACCTGAAGTTCTATCTTGAGGCTACTCCGGTGATAGGCTTATGGCATCTTGACTATACGGTAGGTCTGGTCAATCAGTTCTTTGATGCCAGCAAATACGTCAGCGACTATAATGCCAATCGTCCTTCTCTCTATCTGGATTTGGAGAATACCTGGGTATTGCCCCATCATTGGAAGGCTGGATTGGAATACGCTTACCAGTCGCGTAATTATAGCGAATTGGGTGTCAACTATGCATGGAATTCCCTGGATGCGTCTATTTCCAAGTCGTTCCTGAACAACCGATTGGTTGTGAGACTGGAAGCTGAGGATTTGCTTCATGGACAGAACGAGAGTTGGCAATATCATAATTCGTATGCGCACTTCACCAGAACCGGTATAGATAATACCCGCATGTTCTTGGTCAATGTAACTTATAACTTCAATGCCACCAAGAGCAAGTATAAGGGTACGGGTGCTGGTAATGCAGAAAAGAGCAGATTATAGCTATTTTTTAAAACACGGACAAATTCAATTTGTCCGTGTTATTTTTTTCTATGCTTCAGGCTAGGAGGGATGAAGAACTGGATGGAATTGGTAATTTGATGCAGTTATACAAATTTAACGGAAGAGATGTAATGTCTTTGAATAATAATGTGTACTTTTGTACTAGATAATGATGAAATAAAAACATATTGTAAGAATGAAGACGGTTTTTTGCTCTTTTGGACTGCTGATGGCTGCTGTGCCCGTGTTCGCTCAGAACACTGGGAAGGACTCTATTGTCTCTACTAAAGCTTTGGATGATGTGGTGGTATCAGCCTCCAATATCAGTCGTGTGGGTGATCATCTCGTCATCTATCCCAACAGCCAGCAACGAAAACATGCGGTCAATGGATTCGGGGTGTTGGAAAACCTGAATATCCCAGGACTCATCATCGACGCGAAATCGAATCAGGTGGATGTGATGGGACTGCAAGCCACCTTGTATCTGAATGGGCAGGAATGCGACATCCGGGAAATACAGATGCTCCGTCCTCGTGACATCGAGAAGATAGAATATCATGATGCTCCATCTGGAAAATACGCCAAGGATAAGCTTGTCGTCAACTTCATCACCAAACAATACCGATATGGAGGATATGTGCAGGCTGACGGACTGCAGACGATAGGATATGACCATGGCGACTATAACGTTGCCACCAATTATGTAAAAGGTAACAATTCCTATACTGTATTTGCTGGTGCAAACTATAGTCATGTGGATGGTACTGAGACCTGGAACAATGAGAACTATCAGTTTCCACAATCCCTATTTGATAGGGAGAGCTATAGTAAGAATTCTTACCAGAATCATCAGGAATATATGCAGTTCCGCTATCAGAACCAGAAGGGAAAGAGATATTGGGTGGGCAAGTTTACGCTCGTCAATCTCTCTACTCCAAGAAATGCATCTTCTGGTTTTGCGAGGGAAAGCACAGAGACGGACATCTTCTCAAATATCCGGAAGAAGAGTCTGTCTCCTAAGATTGACCTGAACGCCAACTTGCCATTAAGCAAGAATCAGACGCTTACTTTGGGAGTACATGGCAAGTATTCTGCCAACTCCTATCATCGTCTTTACCAGGAACAGCCTTTCGAGGCAATGACCGATGAAGACGAGAAAGCGCTGTCGTTCCAGCTGTCTGCCATCTATAATTATTTCTCTCAAAAGCATTCCTTATCTGTGGAACTGTTTCATTACCACGATGTCTGGAATGCCGATTATTCCGGCAATTGCGAACTTTGGCAGCATCTGTGGAAAGGGGAGTCGTTGGCTTTCTTCTCCTATAATTTCCAGGCTAGCAGGCGCTTGAACCTGAAACCCGCATCGGATTGGATTGGCTTCAATATCATCTGCATGGAGACAACAGTTTTAGCCAGCTGTCTCCTCGCATCAATACGAATGTGCAATACCAGCTGGATAAGGGAATGCTCTTGTGGTCATTCAACTTTGTGAACTCCAATCATGGTATGGATGTCATCAACCGGGCTATGATTCAGGTCAATTCCCACATGATGGAAAAGGGAATGCCCGAACTGAAGAAATCGCATGACATCAACACCTATTTGTATTATATGGGGCGTTTCAACAGGTTGAGTGTTTCTGCCATCGGACAATTCCGCTACAATCATCATCCTGTAACTGATGATTATTACCTGGATGAGGCAAACGGGAAAATAGTGAAGACTTACTCGAACGGTGGAAATGCTCAATATTATTCTGCTATCCTCGCCTTGCAGTACAAACTGTGTAAGTTTGCCAATCTGTCGGGAGATATCAGATATAACCATGCGGAGGTGAAGACTACCTGGTCGAAGCATAACAACAATTTGACAGGTAATCTTGGGTTGAATATGTTCATTGGTGATTTTGCCTTGAAGCCTTACCTGCATTTTGGCAAGAAGTCTTTAGATGAAGCTGCTTTGGTGATAAGCAAGACTCCTATCGACTATGGAATGTCGTGTTCTTACAGCAGGGGCAACCTCTATGTAGAACTTCAGGCAGTATCGCCTTTCAAAAAGCAGGAGAAGCGATATTGGTTGGATTTGCCTATCTACAGCTACAGTAAGAGCATCAAAGACCAGACGGCTTCGCAATATGCCAGCATCAAGGTTGCTTACTCCTTCGACTTTGGCAGGAAGACCAAAAAAGTAGAGAAGGATGTTAATAAGAACATAAACAGCTCTTTGTTAAGAGTGGAATAGAGTTTTATAAAACAAAAGATATAGGAACGGATGAAAATGTTAGATTTTAAGGTAAAAAGATTTGTTGGTATTATATTTCATTTGATTTTAGCTCAAATCTGTTTAGCTCAGACTGGTATCGCTAACCAAAATTTTGGAAAGGATACTTTGCAATTAAGGGAGGTTGTTGTTAGAGCAACCCGCCCTTTGGCAAAGTTGAACAGCGAAGGCTTTGTGACAGAAGTCAAAGGTACCGTTTTGGAAGAACTTGGTTTTGCAAAAGACGTTATGGGTATGTTGCCTGGTGTACTGAATAATAATGGTTCCATTGAAGTTTTTGGCAAGGGAAAACCAGTCTTCTATATCAATGGACATATTGTCCGCAATAATATAGAAGTTGAGCAATTGAAGGCTAACCAAATAGATAAGATAACAGTTATAACGAATCCAAGTTCACGTTATGCATCAACCGTAGGTTCCATCATAAAGATAACAACCATTAAAAAGGTTGGGGATGGTTTCTCCTTTGATAACATCGCGACTTTTGGTTATCGTAATTATATGTATGGCAAAGACAATTTGGACTTGAACTATAGAATTGACAATTTGGATGTTTTTGGAACGTTGGGATTTGAGAAAGGTAAGGATACGAACTCTAGCAAAAATGTTCAGAATTCATGGCTCTCGTCACATCATCAGCAGAATACGACTATGAAATCGACACAGCACTCAAAGTTGATTGATGGTAAATGGGGATTTGATTTTTCCTCATCTCCAAAACTCTCATTTGGCGCATTTTACCAAGTATCTTATGCTCCAACAAAGACCAATTCGAGCATTATGTCATCATTGTATTCTGATGATGTAATTGAAAGTGAGACTTCTGCATACAAGGATATCAAATTAAGAGATTTGGAACATTTGTTAGATGGATATTGCCATGGGGCTTGGGGAAAATGGAATTTGGAAATGACTTTTGATTTAATGTGGAAAAAAACACATGAAAATCAAAACGTTATAGAGCAAACCGGCATCAATCAGAATTTCGGAATAAAAGATGTTGGGCATGCTAGGTTAATGGCAACGGAATTATATGCGTCACACCCGTTTCTTAAAGGTAATTTTAGCTTTGGAGTAGATTTCACCAATAGTAGCCGTGAGGAAAATTCAGAAAGTGAAAATAGCATTATGGCAGGCGAGAACAATAAAATACAGGAGCTGAATATGGCATATTACGTTGAAACTATGCAGCATTTAGGCAATGTAATATTCCGTATCGGTGGCAGGTATGAGCATGTGAACAGTGAATATTTTATAGGTGGCAGAAAAAATCACGAACAGTCACATGTTTATGATAAGTTTTTCCCGACTGCTTCATTGTCTCTGCCCATTGGAAAAACTATGGTGCAGCTGAGCTATTCTAAGCAATGCTATCGTCCATTGTACTCTCAGTTGAGCAACACGGTTCACTATGTTAACAAATATCTCTATCAAAGTGGAAATCCGTATTTGCAACCATCCTATAGCGACAACATCTCTTTGAATTTGAGGTATCGCTGGCTGGCATTAACTGCTAATTATAAAAAGGTGCAAAACCAAATAATAACATCATATACATATTATGATGATGCGAAGACTATTGCTTTGCTCAAAAAGGAAAATTCTAGAAACAGTCTGTCTAACTTACAGATAATGGCTTCTTTTATGCCCGGATTCCTTTGGAAATGCTATTATCCCGTATTGGCATGTGGTGTTGTCTCGCAATTTTACAAGATTGATTACAGAGAAAATATAAAGCACGTGGACAATCCTTTGGTTGTAGTTAAGTTCAATAATATTTTCAAATTCCATAACAACTATATGGCGACAGTAAATTACAGTTGGCGTAGTGAGGGAAATAGTGAGAATATTAAGATGGGGAGTGTTGGACAGATAAATCTTTCTTTGGCTAAGGACTTATCTAAAAAATGGAATGTCAAGTTGTCTGCAAATGACATCTTTAATACTGCCCGCAAAAATACTTTTACCATTTTCAGCGGAATGAATGATGTCTATATTGAAAAGGCTGCGATTGTAAGGGCAGTGGAATGTATCGTAAGATATAAGTTTAATACAGTTAAAACAAAATATAAAGGTAAAGGGGCAGGGAAAAAGGAAATGGATAGATTGTAACTGTTTAAACTTTATCCTTTCTGGGATATGCTTATCGATTGTTTGTCGTAGTTCATATACCCTTATAAATGCAGCTTTATGCTTCAATTTAACAGGATTTTTCCCTCCGTTTCTTTGCCATTTCCATCTTTTTCCTTAATTTTGCAGCGGAAACTCTATAATAGATATTTGTAATGGCAATAAGAATGAAGATGAAACAGAAAAAGATGAGAAAGATAGGCATCGCTTCGGCTCTGGGCCTGGTGGTGCTCGTGATGCTGGGACTGTATGGCGCCAGCAACTATATGCTCAATTATTCGCTCAACTATCCGAAGGAGAAGAGAATGACGGCTGAGCATTGGAAGAACAGAATGAAGAACGAGTGTCCCTGGATGATTGGCTGGATGGACTCTGTGTATCAGCACCATTGCGTGAAGGATACCTTTGTCACGATGCCGTCGGGCTACAAGGCCCATGCCATCTATCTCTATGCACCGAAGACTACGGAAAAGACTGCCGTGGTGGTGCATGGCTATCAGGTGCGCTCCGAGGGAATGCTGCACATCGCCTATCTCTATAATCACGATATGGGGTATAATGTGCTCCTGCCAGATCTGTATGGACATGGAGAGAGTGAGGGCGACCATATCCAGATGGGATGGAAGGATAGATGGGATGTGATCAGGTGGTCGGAAATCGCCAATGAGATTTTTAGAGTGAAGGGTGAAGGACAGAGAGTGAAGGGTGAAGACCGAAGTGCGAAGAATACCCGTCAGGTGATTCACGGCATTTCGATGGGTGCGGCAACCACGATGGCAGTATCGGGAGAGAAGACTCCCGATTACGTGAAGTGCTTTGTGGAGGACTGCGGCTATACCAGCGTGTGGGATGAGTTTGCTGCTCAGCTCAAAGACCAGTTTGGCTTGCCTTCCTTCCCGCTGATGAATACTACTTCTGCCCTTTGCCAGTATCGCTACGGCTGGTCGTTTGCCGAGGCTCAGCAGATAGAGCAGGTTCGCAAGAGCACCAAACCGATGCTCTTTATCCATGGCGACAAGGATGCCTTCGTGCCCTACGCCATGCTGCATCCCCTTTACGAGGCAAAGACGAAAGGCAGAAAAGCCATCTTTATCGCCAAAGGTTCTGTTCATGCTATGGCATATCGCGACCATCATGAGGAATACACCCGCATCGTAAAAAACTTTGTATCGAAAGAGGAATAGGTTATTCTCCGATATGTTGTCCCACCACATATCCCGTGGTCCAGGCTGCCTGCAGATTGAAGCCGCCGGTGATGGCATCGATGTCGAGCACTTCGCCGCAAAGAATCCTGCGGCACCCCCACCAATAATTGCAATATGTAGTGATTGTGGCATATCGTATTTTTTGATGATTAGGGTGCAAAGGTACTGCTTTTCTTTGATAAAAGAAGAAAAGTTCTCCTTTTTCTTTTGCAGATACGATAGATTTTTGTAACTTTGCGCAAAAATCATAGTATATCAAGTATCAAATAGATTTATGGCAAAAAGAGAATATGTTGAGGCCAACAAGCGTTGGCTGGAGGAAAAGGCAAAGGAGGAGGGCGTTATGGCGCTGCCTCGTGGTATATATTATAAGGTGTTGAAGCAGGGCGACCCGAAGGGAGCACAGCCTAGCCGACGCAGCATCGTGACGGCTCATTATACCGGTTGGACCATCAATGGCAAGAAGTTTGATTCCAGCCGTGGCGGTACGCCGTTCGCCATGCGATTGAGCGACCTGATAGATGGCTGGATTGTTGCCATGCAGCAGATGCACGTGGGCGACCAGTGGGAACTTTACATCCCAGCCGAGATGGGCTACGGCAAGTTCTCGCAGCCGGGCATCCCAGGCGGTTCTACCCTGATATTCGAAGTAGAATTGCTGGGAGTGGGATAACCCGGATACTTGAAATTATAAAGATCATTAAGATAAGAGAGTCTTGTCCGGCTATAGTCGGTTCAATTCATCTTCCGCACTGTTCATGCCGTTGTATCTTCCCTTGCGCTTGTTGAATTTCCAGGTTACGGTCAACTTGTAGCTCCATAGCTTGTAATCCTCAGTCTGGGAGAAGTCAACGGCATGCTCGTGGATTCGCTCCTTGAAGAGCTGCTGATGGAAGAGGTCGTTGGCACTGAAGGCAACTTGTAATCTGCCGTCCATCCACGATTTGTTGGCACCAAGACTCCAGTTCTGAGTGGGGCTGAACTTCGTTTTGCCCACTTGTCCTCCGTTGTCAAAACTGTAGGAGAGCGACAGCTGATAGTCGTTTGGTAGCGTGAAGTAATTGTCAAACGATGCATTCCAAGTTGCTCCGTTGTAACTGATTAGCTCTCCATGATCATTTACGGAGAAGCGCTGGTAAGTGATGCTTGCATTTACATTTGGGCGCCAGCAGCCGAAGACGTGACCCCAGTTGAGATAGGCCATGTATTTCTGCATCTTGTTGAAGTTCATGAATGTACTCACGTATCTCACGGGCTTGTCCTCCGGCACTTCATGAATGTACATGATGGAGTGGTCGGTACGGGTGTATCTCAGCATTCCCATGAAATCTTTCCACTGCACGGAGTAGGTCAGACGATAGGTGTTGACAGGCTGCAGCTTCGGATTGCTGATCTGATACTGAAAGCGCGAGATATAGTAGATGTTCCCACTGAGCTGACTGAAAGAAGGTCGGGCGGTGGTAGTTCGGAAGCTGAGCGAGTGATGCCACGATGGTTCGTTGAGAGTGATACCGAACGATGGAAACCACTGGTCGTAATGGCGCTCCATATTGTCGGGAGATTCCTCCGACAGATTGGTGTATCGGGATGTGAGATGCTCGTATCGGATGCCTGCCCACCAGCTCCATCTGCCAGCTTCACCCTGATATTGCAGGTAAGCAGCCGTCTTGGTATCGTGGTTTTTGTATTCCGTAGTTCCAAGCATATCGGCAGAACTTTCGGTTCTACCCTTGCCTTCCATCAGGCTCCATTCGCCACCATAGTTGATGGAATGTTTATCAGAGATGAGTTGCTTGACTTCGATTCTTCCACTATAGATATCGTAGTTGGAATTAGAGCGGTTGAGGGTTTCCTGCATCTCGCTACCTTCTTTCTCCGTGATAGGCTGGCTGTCAGAATCCTTGTTTCTGGCATAGTCCAGATAAATCTGTGATGAGAAATGCTTCGACCATTTAGCCAGATGGAAGAGGTTGAAGTGGTGACTGCGCTGGTGTCCCCATTGCTGGCTCTCCGCATCAAAATACTTCATCTTGCCATCCGCATCAGAAAGCTTCATCTCGCTATTTGTATCTTCTCCTGCTGGGTTAGGATAGCGATAGTACTGCTGCTGTTTCTCGCTTCTGCCGCCATTCAGCCAAAGCCCTTCCCATTGTATTCCCACTTCGTGCTGCTTGCTGATTAACCAGTCGAAATTGAGTTCCGTAGCGTTATAATTTGCCTTGTTCTTGCCATGGCGGTTGGTTTCGAAGAGATATTCGCCATCTTTGGCTCTTACGAGTGCTTCCTGTGGCTGATGCACATTGTATCGGTTGTCTGTATAACCGTAAAATCCTGTGAGCGAAATCTTCTTCGTTACCCAACCCAGGGTCAATTCCTCGTGGTTGGTGTTCACCTCGCTCAATTTATTATACACCTGCATCTTGCCGAATATACCCTCGTCTGTTCTTCTCGTCAGGATTCTCAGTACGGCTCCCGTCGTTGCATCATATTTTGCACCAGGAGTGGTAATGAGTTCTATTTCATCTATCAGCTTCACATCGAGATGAGCGAGTTCGGCTGAAGTCGCCTTCTTGTCGTTGAGGTAGATGGTGGGGGCTCCCAGTCCGTTTACCACCAGGCTTCCATCGGCGGTTTGTCTCATACCGGGGATGTGTCTCAATACATCTTCCAGCGTTGGTTCCTTTGCCAAAGGAGTGTTGCGGACACGGGTAACCAGGGCATCGTTCCTCATCTTGTACATCGGGCGATGACCTGTTACGGTTACGGCTTGAATCTCGGCTTCCTTGTCTGCTTTGATCTCAGCTTCTTGGTTAGCTTTGATCGAATCTTTTTCCGTCTGTATCGAGTCTGCGCAAACTCCGGATGTCGGGAATTTCCCGTTTTGTGCTGTTGCACAGGTGGTGGTGGCTAGCATCGCCCATAAAACTGTTTCTTTCTTCATATTCTTCCTTGTTTTTTGTTTTCGTTTGCAAAGGAACAGTTTTTCGGACTCAAAATCGCAAATAATCATTACTGAAACATTACGCTGGCAAAATAATCTTGCTTCACCTTATTATATATAGTGAAATCTTCGTACCTTTGCACTGAAAAAAGAAAAAAAATATGAATAGAAGAATCAAACAAGTCTGGCTGCTCGCCATCCTTTCCTCTTTCCTGCTGATAGGCTTGCAGACCTATTGGCTCTATAATAGCGTGACCTATTCGATGGGAGAGATGGGGAAGAAAAACGCCGAAAAGGCGGAACGGGCGATTATTGCCTATCTGACAAATATCGGAGCGGCGGTAAAAGAAAAATCACATATCGGTTATGTCGTCTCGGCATATTTTTCAGACTTCAAGGGTCCCTGTACTACGGTTTGCTCTCCGCTGGATACGGATACAATCATTGGTGGAGTGGTGTATCGCAAGCCGGGATTCGGTAACGTGATGGAGAAGAGAGATACTTTCGATTTGCGTGAGACGGATTCCAACAATTCTTTTGATTGTCTGAATACTTACATCACTTACCAGCTTACCCGCTTTGACAAGGCGCATTTTGATCGTTTCATCAGTAGGAAACTGGGCAATGATTTCATCGGGGCAGAGATGAAGACGGGCAAGCATCGTCTGTGGCAGACAAGAATCGTAGAGCCTCCTACCTTGTTTCATCACGAAATGCTGGTAGAAGTACCTTTCAATCCTATCCAGTATCAGTCGATGCAGATGAGGATGCAGGTGCCGATGCTGCCCATTCTGAAGGGAATGATGTGCCAGATGATAGGAAGTCTCCTGGTTACCATCATGCTTCTCCTGAGCATAGCTTATCTCATCAAGGTGATGCTCCTGCAGAAGAAGGTGGATAAGATGCGAAGCGACTTCGTGCATACGATGATTCACGAGCTGAAGCGCCCCGTGCAGACGCTGAAGATGTGTGTATCCGTATTCTCTGCTCAAAAGACTGATGAGAAGGATGAGAATGCTCTCATCATGGAGACGGTTAGAGAGGAGAGCGATAACCTGACCGCCTATCTCGCCAAACTTCGTGAAGTAATCAGGGCAGAGGAACATATCCCGCTCCAGATAACTTCTTTCGATATCCATGCCGCCTTGCAGAATCTGGTGGCTGTGTATCGAAAGAACAGACAGAAGGAGGTGAATGTTTCGCTCGATTACCAGCGCACTTCCAACCGGATGATGGGAGATAGAGACCTGCTTCTGAATGTGGTCAGCAATCTGATGGAGAACTCGGTGAAGTATTCCGGCGATATTGTCAATATCCATGTTGCCTGCCGAGATACCGAGAAGGAGGAAGTCATGATTTCTGTATCAGATAATGGTATCGGAATTTCGCCCGACGAGCAGCAGAGAGTCTGGACGAAGTTCTATCGCAGCAATGCTTACCCGGATATGATGCAGCCGGGCATCGGCTTGGGCTTGAGTTTTGTTGATATGATTGTGAAGGCCCATGGGGGCAGAAAAATGATGCAGAGCGAAGTGGGCAAGGGAACCAGGATTTCGATCATCATCCCGCAGCACTCCTGATGCATCCGGTTTAACGCTATAAACAACAGAAAAAATGATCAAGATATTATTTGCAGACGATGACTTGAAGTATTCCATGTTGCTGAAGGGTTTCCTGCAGCAGCATGGCTACGATGTGACTTATGCCGGAAATGGCAAGAAGGCATGGGAACAGTTCCCGGAGGTGAAGCCCGACCTGGTATTGCTCGACATCAATATGCCGAAGATGGATGGCTATGAGGTGGCAGAACGCATCAGAGCCATCGACCCGAAGGTGCTTATCTTCTTTCTCACCGACCGTACGGAGAAGAACGATCGACTGAAAGGTTTCTCCCTGAAGGCAAACGATTATCTTGCCAAACCCTTCTATCCGGAAGAGTTGCTGGCAAGAATAGAGGAGCGGTTCTCCATGAATGAGAGTGAGACGATAGAAGAGGAGGTGTATCATTTCGGAGAAACCACCTTCTGCTATAATAACAATGAACTTCGCACCCGTTCCTCTCGTGTGCTCATCACCAGCCGACAAGCCGACATCCTCCGTTTGTTGGCGAAGAATATCGGCAATGTAGTAAGCAAGGAGATGATACAGGAGGCGGTGTGGGGTACCGTGAGCTATGCCAACTCCCTGGCTGTGAATGTGCAGATGACGTATCTTCGCCATGCTCTTCAGCATGATGCGACCGTTAAGATTGAGTCGCTGAAGAAAAAGGGATACGTTTTGTCTGTTATTTCTCCAGAGTAACGATGATGTAGCTTCTGCCATCCTTTTTCAGGCCTCTTTCCTGAATGGCTTTGGTGCCCTCTTTCAAGATCTCGATGGCTCTGATCTTGCTGGGAGAAATCTTGTTAAATTCCTCTTTGCTCAGCTCCTGCTCTCTGCCCTTGATCAGATAGTGAGGGTCTGGCTTGGGGGCAGGAGGTGTGGTAGTGGTGATGATATGAATCTCTACCACATCTCTTTTGGGTGCCGGCAGGACGTTGGTGTTTACCTGGTAATTCTTGATGGTTTTACCGATGAGTTCCTTGCCGGTGAAGTTTGGAATGCGCTCGCCGTCGATGCTGTAGATACGCAGGGTATCTGCCTTGGATGCCATACTGCTGGTTATGCCCAGCAGGGCAAATGCAATGGTGAAAATATACTTTTTCATAAGCGTGAAATGTTTTATCATTCGTTTAACTGTGCCAATGGAAGTAGCTGATAACTACCATCTTGTGTTTCTGTGATATTGATGGCGTAATGCTGCATGTTGCCGTTGTTGTCCAGGGTTGAGATAACGATGTTATCGCCTTGGCGGTTGATGGTAAGCTGCTCGGCAGAAGGCAGGGCGGCAGAGGCTACTTCATAAATCTGATTGAAATCTTCATGAATGCTTCTTTCTGTTTCAGAAGAGGTCTTTTCGGCATTGCCGGAAGTTTTCTCCTTATTGTCAGAAGAGGTCTCTTCTGTATTTCCTGCAGTCTTCCCTGTATGGTTCTCGCTTCTTTCTGCGATATTCTTTCTTTTGGCAAGAGCCATCTTGCTTGTCTTCATTTCCTGAGGGGTCACGATATCCTGGGTTGCAGCCAGGAAGAGGGAGTCGGCACGTTCCATCTTTTCGTACGCGTTCAGGTTCCCGTCTTCATCCTCGGAAGATGGCTGCGAGCGAACCACCTGTTCTGTAGGAACCAGGTTGGCAAGACCAGGTTGTTGTTCAGAAGAGGATGAGAAATAATCCTTGATAGGGAAGAGTAGGAAGATGAGTCCTGCCAGCATCGCCGTAGCGAGAAGTATCGCAGAGAGGCGTACCCATCTTGTTTCGTGCTTCTTAGAAGTTGGTTGAAGAATATTCGGAGTATAGTTCTCCATTCCCAGCATCAGGTTTCTGATGTCGAGATCCTCATCCGTTAAATCCTTATCCTCGCAATGGCGATAGAAATCAGCCAATGCCTGTTCTTCCTCCACGCTGGTATCAGCATCGAGGTAGCGTTCTATCAGCTCGTGGCGATAGGTTATATCTTCTAGTTTCTTCATTTCTTTCCTTTTTAGAGTTTATGACTTCATCATTTTCAGCAATGATCTTCTTGCTGCAGAAATCATCGTCTTGGTGCTCGTCTTGTTGGCTCCACAGATTTCGGCAATCTCATCGAGGCTCTTTCCCTCGCTTCTCAATAGCAGCATTCTTCTCTGCGTATCCGGAAGCCTGTCCATCGCCCTGTTGAGTCGCCTTTGCGTATCCTCGCCGATGATGGTCTGGTCAGTACGCTCGGTTGCCGTACAGATTTCTGCAGGATGCTTCATCTGTTCCAGCGATGCCGTCTGGGCTTTGTTGCGTCTCAGATGGTCGATGCAGAGATTCCTGGCTATCGTCATACCTAAGGCCTCGATGCTCTGGTATTCAGAGAGCCTTTCGCGCATCTTCCAGAGCTTCATCAGGGTTTCCTGCACGATGTCATCGGCTTCTTCGGCAAGGGTTCCTGCCGAGAGATAACGTTGACAATGTGCCGTCAACCTGGGGCGCATTTCCTGGACGATATGTTCAAATTCTGTTTCTTCCATTTGTTCCTTTTTATGTGTATGACGCAAGAAGAGGCGAAAGGTAAACAAAAAAATGCTACCTTCGCACATTTCTGTGCAAAGATAGCATAAAAAATTGATATATAGACATATCTTTTATTTTATTTGCGGATGAAGTGGTTTATTCTTCAGTTTTTGCCATCATCTTCTCATAGAGTCCATCCACGATGGAGTCGGCGAGGGAGATGTTTGGCACCATGATGTTTTCACACTTCAGGTATTCGCATGCCTTGAGGAAGATCTCAGCGGCAGGAATGATGACGTCGGCACGGTCTTCCTTCAGAGAGAAGGAAATCTCGCGCTCCTCGATGCTCAGGGGCTGCATCATCGAGTAGAGACGCTTCAGTTCGGCAAGCGTCAGGTTTTTGGAGTCCTGCTTGCTGTGGCGTGCCAGCTTGTTCAACTTGTTGATGTTGCCACCCGAACCGATGATCTTGATGTCACCGTATTGCTCGGCATATCTCGTCAGATTCTCCTTGAAGAGTTTTTCGGTTTCGGCAGTCACCTTGCCGCTCAGCATTCTCAGAGTACCCATGTTGTAGGAATAGCTCTCGGCGAGAACACCATCGTGGATGATGCTCACCTCCGTGGAACCACCGCCCACATCGATGTAGGCAAAGCTGCCCTCGTTGGAGTCAGTTTTCTCTACCAGGTTATTGTAGAGGAGCTGTGCCTCCTCCTGACCCTTGATGATTTCGAGTTTGATGCCGGTTTGCTTCTCTATCTTCTTGAGCACCTTCTTGCCGTTCTCGGCATCGCGCATGGCTGAAGTGGCACAGGCGCGAAATGCTTCTACATCATTGAGTTTCATGAATTGCTTGAAGCCCTTCATCATGTGGAGCATCATCTTCTCACGCTCCTTGGAAACCTTTCCCAGGGTGAAAACATCCTTACCCAATCGCAATGGGATGCGGATGAACATGAGTTTCTTGATGCGGTCTTCCTCTCGGCTTGCCTCGGGATCGAAGCGCTTGATGAGGAGTCGGGCTCCGTTGGAGCCGATATCAATGGATGCTAAATTCATCATTATTTATATGCTTTATTATTTATATGCCTTATAAAGTTCTTCCTGGCTGCGGAATGGCTCGCCTTCTACAAATTCCTTGCCGCCCTTGCCATCTACCACTCTGCCGTTCTTCGTATCTCTCATACCATAGGAGATGGTACGGAGCAGGTCAGCCTGCATATCTTCGTCATATACCGGGGTGAGAACCTCGATGCGGTTGATGAGGTTTCTAGGCATCCAGTCGGCAGAACCGATGAAGTATCTTGGCTTGCCTCCGTTGGCAAAGATGAGGATGCGGCTGTGCTCCAGATAGCGGTCGATGATGCCCACGCAGTGGATGTTGTCGCTGAGCTTGGCGATGCCTGGCACCAGCGAACAGTTGCCGCGGATCACGATGTCTATCTTCACGCCAGCCTTTGAAGCTTGATAGAGCTTGGTTACCATATCGGTATCGGTGATGTGGTTGATCTTCATCTTCACCCAAGCCTCCTTGCCCTCGTTGGCATTCTTGATTTCTGTATCGAGCATACGCAGGATGCGGCTCTTCATGGAGTTTGGAGATACGAGGAGCTCGTTGAATCGGAATGGTGAGAATGGGCGGTCGATGAAATCGAATACCTTAGCCACCTCGTTTACCAGCTTAGTACGGGCTGTCATCATCAGATAGTCGGTATAGATCTTGGCATTGCCCTCATGGAAGTTTCCGGTTCCCACGCAGGCGATGTTGCCCTTCTTTGACTCGATATAGAGCAGCTTGGAGTGAATCTTCAGTCCTTCTACACCGAAGATTACGTTCACGCCTTCTTCCTGCATGCGCTTGCTCCACTTGATGTTGCTCTCCTCGTCGAAACGTGCCAGAAGTTCTACTACGGCTGTTACTTTCTTGCCGTTGCGGGCAGCGGTGATGAGTGCCTTCACTACCTTTGAATCCTTAGCCAGACGATAGAGGGTGGTCTTGATCGCCTTTACCTCTGGCTTGGTAGCAGCCTCTCGGAGTACACGGATGTAGCCGTTGAAGCTATGGTAGGGTACATGGATAAAACGGTCTTTCTCACGAATCTGGTCGAGGATGCTCTCGTTGGAAAGGAATTCCGGTTTCATGATAGGAGCCCATTTTTCGTACTTCAGTTCCTTGTGTTCGCAATCTGGGAACGACATTAGGTCCTTGTGGTTCTGGTATCTACCGCCAGCCAATGAAGCATCCAACTCCTTGGTGTTCAATCGCTCACGCAGTTTCTTCTGAAGTTCCTTCGGCATCTCCTGGTCGTAGATTACGCGCACGGCTTCACCCTTCTTACGGCTGCTTACACCCAGTGCAATCTTCTCCATGGTTCCGAAGTCGGCATCATTGTCCATCTCCATTTCGGCATCCTTGGTAAACTTGAAACTGAAGGCACGGTAGGTGCTCTCCTTGAAACCGAGGAATACCAGAGGCAGACAGTATCTGATTACATCATCGAGATACATGATGTTGTCGAAACCCTCGCTTGCCGGTACCTTCACCCAGCGTCCGTAAACTCTATCCGGTACCTTTACTACGGCATATTTCTTCTTCTTGTCATTCTCAGCCTTTTCTACGGCAAGGTAAATGCGGTTGTCCTCCAGGGTAGAGAGGTCGTCTATCTCGTTGAGCCAGATAGGGTTGACAGAACCATTGAGCTTGTCGTAGAAGAACTGCGTGAGGAAATCCTTCTGCTCGTCGTTGAGCTGGTCTTCGGTGAGCAGGCGAACCTTGTGTACTTCAAGTTCTCGGAAAACCGTATCCACCGCTTCAGTGTATTCTTTCGAATAAGATTCATTGAGCTTATTAATTGTTTTAAGTGATTTCTTAATCTGCTGTTCGGTATCCTTGTCGAGCTTCTGGTCGAGCATGCGGTTGAGTGATGCCACGCGGACACGGAAGAACTCGTCAAGGTTATTGGAATAAATACCGAGGAAAGAGAGACGCTCCAACAATGGGACGTACTCTTTCTCTGCTTCCTGGAGAATGCGATGGTTGAAGTACATCCAACTAATATCGCGTTCTACGTATGCCTTTTTGAGTAATTCTTCTTTGGTCATAGTCGTTTGCTAATTATAGAGTTACTTGACTTTCTTATGTCTGTCCATACGCCCTGGACTAGGGGCTTTTGGGCTTTCAGCCCGTTCTTGAACCACATCCGAAAGTTTGTGGGTTATTTTATTTTTGTAGACTCTTTCTTATTCTTTTTTTCTACTTCCTTTTCTGGAGCAGTTTTCTTCTTCTCTAAGTTAGCTTTCTTTTCAGAAGTCTTTTCTTTCTTCTCTGCGTTAGCTTTCTTTTCAGAAACTTTCTCGTCCTTCTTGTTCTTAGAAGGTTCTTTAGAGTCTTTGCCTGGTACTTCCAGAACGAGGAAATCAGTATCTCCGTCGATAAAGTGAAGCTCTTTACGGAAGAACTTGCTGCTGCCTGCTGGAACCATGATGTCGTGCAACAGGTCGCAGTCATCGAAAATATGACGGCTCAACTTGTCTGGAGTTCCTGCGAAAGTAATCTTCTTCAGTTTGTCGCATTCAGCGAAAGCGTATGCTTTGATAGCTTTTACGCTGGCAGGTATATAAATGTTATCCAATTCATCACAATCATAGAATGCATCATGTTCAATCTCCTTCACCGTACTAGGGATGATGACATGAGACAGTTGTTTCTTGCCACGGAAAGCCATCTCTCCGATAATCTCTACTCCCTCAGGAATCGTAAAACTGGCATCATGGTTCATGTAGTAAATCAAGCGCTTCTTGTCGGCGGTATAGACTGCCCCGCCGTCAAACTCAAAGTTATCGCTGTCAATCTTCTGTAAGGCGAGGTTGAGAACCAAGTTTTCAAACTTACCGTCTTTCTTGGACTTCTTCTTGAGAATCTCCAAAATCGCTTTTTTATTTTCCTTCATATAATCATATATGTTAATTGTATTTCTTTTCGGTTGCAAAGGTACGGCGATATTTTTAAACTAGAGCGAAAAGATGGTTACATGTTTATGACGATGATGTTACATCGATATTACGGGCGTTACAATCATATTACACGCTTTATAAACAGGCAATGTAACACATTTTTAATACTTATGTTTTGTGAAAGAAACATTTTATCCTTATCTTTGCAGCCGAAAAGAAATAGAAAGGCATCTTGTAGGATTTCGATTCATAACGGGATTGCTTTCTTGTTGGTAACAATCAATTAAGGTATATATATAATAAGGTGAAAATGAAGAAGAAAACGTATCTGTTGATGGCACTCGCTATGGTGTCGATGGGAATGAATGCCCAAAACTCAGAAAAGAGTTCTCTTGGAAACGATGCGCCTGAATTCGTAAAGACTATGAAGATAGGTGGAACCATCCGCTCTAAGTATGAGTACCAGACCGAAGAAGGGGAGGGACGATTTGAGGTGCGTACGGCCCGTATCAATGTAGCAGGAAATGTAACAAAGGAGGTTAGTTATAAGGCTGAGATTGATCTCTGTGATGAGGGTAAGATCAAGATGCTCGATGCCTATACCCGCATCAAGCCTTGGAAGACTCTGCAGTTCACCATCGGTCAGGAGCGTGTACCATTCACCATCGATGCTCACCGTTCTCCTCATCAGCAGTACTTCGCCAACCGATCGTTCATCGCCAAGCAGGTGGGCAACGTGCGCGACGTGGGAGCTGAAATCGGATACACCTGGAATGTAGGTTTCCCTATCGTGGTGAATGCCGGTATCTTTAACGGTTCGGGTTTGACCAACCAGAAGGATTACTGGACCAAGGGCGTTAACTATTCTGCCAAGGCTCAGTTCCTCTTTCCGAATGTCAACCTGGTGTTGAGTACCCAGAAGATCAAGCCATCTGATATCACGGTAACGATGTATGATGGTGGTATCACCTTCCACAAGGGCGGTTTCATTGCTGAAGCTGAGTATCTTTACAAACATTACAGCAAGGATGCTTTCCACGATGTTCATGCATTCGATGGTTTCGTATGCTATGACATTCCGGTGGCTAATCCTAAGAGCCTCATCAGGAAGGTTTCGCCTTTGGCAAGATATGATTTCATGAGCGACCACAGTGATGGTACAAGATATGGCGGTTCTGATACGGAACTGGGTGCCTTGAAGATTAATGATTACAAGCGCCATCGTGTTACGGGCGGTGTAACCCTGAGCCTTGCCAAGCCATTCATCTCGGATATCCGTATCAACTACGAGAAATATTTCTATCGTAAAGGTGGTATAGCTAAAGTTTCAGAAAAAGATAAGATTGTTGTGGAGTTCATGACAAAGTTCTAATAATAGTTTATAGTTAAGAGTTTATAGTTTATAGCAACAGTCATCTATAAACTATAAACTATTAACTATAAACTCCTTACAGCATTCCCTTAGAGCTAGGAAGCTCGAAGTGGTAGATGTCTCTCTTTACCGCCATTTTCAGCGAACGGGCAAGTGCTTTGAAGATGCCTTCTATCTTATGATGCTCATTTTCGCCCTCAGCCTTGATGTTGAGGTTCATCTTTGCTGCATCACTCAGACTCTTGAAGAAATGCTTGAACATCTCGGTTGGCATTTCGCCCACCTTCTCTCTGTGGAATTCTGCATCCCAAATCAGCCATGGACGGCCACCGAAATCCAATGCTACCTGACAGAGACAGTCGTCCATCGGCAGACTATAGCCGTATCTTTCTATTCCGCGCTTATCACCTAAAGCCTGCAGCAGGCATTCGCCCAGGGCAATACCCGTATCCTCAATGGTATGATGCTCATCCACATAGAGGTCGCCCTTGGTATGGATGGTGAGGTCCATCATGCCGTGCTTGCCTATCTGTTCCAACATGTGGTCGAAGAAACCGAGACCGGTAGAAATGTCGCATTTGCCGCTGCCATCGAGATTTACCTTGATGTAGATATCCGTCTCCTTGGTGGTGCGCTTCACCTCTGCGATGCGGTCGCCGGCAAAGAGAATCTCGGCAATCTTGTCCCAGTCCATGCCGTCTTTTCCGAGAATCAGACTCTTGCAACCCAGGTTTTCGGCAAGCTGGGCATCGGTTTCACGGTCGCCGATTACATAACTGTTTGCCATATCGTAGGCAGGGTTATCGATGTATTCGGTCAGCATGCCTGTTCCTGGCTTGCGCATCGGCGAGTTATCTTCAGGAAAGTGGCGGTCGATGTGCTGTTTGGCAAAGTGGATGCCTTCGCTCTCCAGGGTCTGGATGATGAAGTTGTGTACAGGCCAGAAGGTATCTTCCGGAAAGGAGTCGGTACCCAGTCCGTCCTGGTTGCTCACCATCACCAGCTCGTAGTCGGTGTGCTGGGCAATGAAGGCGAGATTGCGGAACACGCCCTTGGTGAATACCAGCTTCTCGAAACTGTCAATCTGTTCGTCCTCTGGTTCCTGAATCAGAGTTCCATCGCGGTCGATGAAGAGTAATCTTGTCTGTTTCATGTCTCTTATATATATGTTAATACGATTAATATTTTTCTATCTCTGTAGTTGCCATTTTCTGACTTTCCTTCATTCTCTGTTTCTCTTCGTCTTGCACCTTGTAAGAGCCGAATTGATAGGCAAGTGAAATGCCAAGCCAGCTCAGGGCGTAGATGATGAGCAGGAATGTGATGGTGAACACCAGGAAGAGGAGTGGGGTGAAATAACCCGGCACACCGAGCGGGTCACCATCAAGCGCACCGAGCTGTGAATAGAACTGTGCGATGATGAGGATGATGGAAGGCAGGGCTGCGATAAAGGTAGCGATGCCTACGATAATCATGCCGAGAAAACTGGTCAGAAAGAAACCTCCGAAGTGGCGGAGAATGCGGAGGAGGGATTTTCCTATTTTGCGCTTTTCGCCCTTAGGACACAGTTGCTTTCTTGGCAGGAGATGCCAGAATGATACGATAGCCATTACGATAGTGGCTCCGTAAATGATGGTTTGCAGAATGAACGAAGCCATCGGATTCACGGCTCCCCAATCGTGAAGCGGTTTGTTGGGGAGGAGGAAATAGAGTACGATAGCCAGCAATACTGCAAATGGAACATGGGTAGTCCATGTCTGTTTTACGAGTGATCTGAAGTCACTTGTTATGGTATCGTATGATGCTCTCATGCAGGCAGTTATACTGCGGTGCTTAAATAATTCATTTACTTCCATAACTATCTTGTTTTAATTTCTAATTATCGCTTTTGTATTTTTTACCTTTTTACTTTTTTACCCTTTTACCTTTAAAAGTTTCTTCTGAATTCAGAGCAGGTAATGGCGGTAGCGATAGCCACATTCAGACTGTCGGCGGTAGCTCTACCTTCCGGAAAGTTTGGGATGAGCAACTTGTGGTTCACCTTCTTTGCCAGGTCTGGCGAGATGCCTTTTCCTTCGTTTCCCATCACGATGAGTCCACGGTTTTCGAGCGTTTGCTGATAGATGTTGTCGCCATCGAGCAGGGTGCCGTAAACGGGAACGTCGGCAGGAAGTGATTCTACCAGTCCCAGCAGGTCGCCGTATTCAACCTTCACTCTTGCTATGCTGCCCATCGTAGCCTGCACCACCTTCGGATTGTATACGTCGGCAGTATCCTGACTGCAGTAGATATGGGTGATGCCAAACCAGTCGGCGATGCGGATGATGGTGCCCAGGTTGCCTGGGTCCTGAACGCCGTCGAGCGCCAGACTCAGTTCGCTGGTATTAATAGAGTAATCTCCTGATGTTGCCTGTCTGAATACGGCAAGCACCTGTTGCGGATGTTGCAGGAAACTTACCTTCTTCAGTTCTTCATCAGTAACCTCTATCACTTCGGTTTCAGCCCCGAAGTGTTTACCCCGGAGCCATTCGCCGGTAGCTACAATCAGGTCGGCAGGTTGCAGAGCGAGCAGGTCGTCTACCACCTTGAAACCTTCTGCCACGAACTTTCCTTCTTTATTTCTGTTCTTCTTCAGTTCGAGCGAACGTATGTACTTTATTTTATTCTTGCTAATCATTTATTTTTTGTCTATATGTGTGCAAAGGTAACATAAAATATAGACATTTCAAAATAAAAAGTGCTAAATATTTTGTATTTAATTTGTTTTGCATTATCTTTGCATATCAAAAACGATAAATATTTTGAAAAAAGAAACGATTACATTACTTGCCTTGCCACTGCTCATCGCATCTTGTTCTTCAAGCAAAATGGTGCCGGAAGGGGAGTATATATTAAATAAGGTGGAAGTGAAGAGCGACTCGGCAGGGGATAATGCCGGGGCGCTCAAGCAGTATGTGCGCCAGAAAGAGAAACCGAAACTCTTCTCGCTTTTCAAGAATCCTTTCAGCAAGAAGCCTGTCATCTACGATACTTTGCAGGTGCGGCTCTCCTGTCAGGATCTGCTTACCGCCATGCAGAACCAGGGCTTCATGCATGCCGGAGTGTCGCTCTATACCACCAAGAAAGGAAAGAAACTGGATGCTACCTATCTGTTGCATCCCGGAGAACCTTTTGTGATAGGTAAGGTGAAATATGAAGTGGAAGATGAACATATCCAGCAACTTCTGCATCTCGATAACCCCGATAATCAGCAGATTAAGCCGGGTATGAGATTTACGGTTGAAACATTGGATAATGAGCGCAGGCGCATCTCCAGCCTTCTGACCAATGATGGCTATTTCCGCTTTCATAAAGATTTTATCCAGTTTTCTGCCGATACGATTGCGGGACAGAAGGATATCGCCCTGACGCTCCACCTGATGAAGTATAAGGCAAACAGTAATGCTCCTGAGGTTGATCATCCCCGATATGAAATCAGAAACATCAACTATCTGAGTAATGACAGCGACCGAATCCATCTGCGCCATCAGGTTTTGCTCAATGCCACTGCCCTCAGAGAAGGCCGTCCCTACAGCGCCGCTGCCTTGCAGCGCACCTATAACAACTTTGCCCGTCTGCAGGCGGTGAAGTATACCAACATCAGTTTCTCTGAAGTTCCTGACAGCAACCAGGTTACGGAGAACGGAATGGAGAGGGACAGCATCAGCCGGCAGATGGATTGCAATATCCAGATCAGTACCAACAAGCCTTCTACCATCGCCTTCCAGCCGGAGGGAACCAATACGGCGGGCGACTTGGGAGCTGCTGCATCGCTCACTTATACCAACCGAAATCTCTTCAGAGGTAGTGAGCAGCTGAGCATCGAACTTCGTGGAGCTTACGAGGCTATTACCGGTCTGGAGGGGTATCAGGACCAGAACTATACTGAATATTCGGTTGAAGGCAAACTGGTTTTCCCTCGTTTCGTGGCGCCTTTCCTTTCAAGAAATTTCAGAAGAAGACAGACAGCAAACAGCGAGTTGTCGGCAAGTTGGAATCTTCAGAACCGTCCGGAGTTTCATCGCCGCGTATTCTCTACTGCCTGGCGTTATCGCTGGACAGAACCGCGTCATCACCTGGCTTGGCGTTTCGACCTGCTCGATCTCAACTATGTGTATATGCCATGGATATCCGAGACTTTCAAGAGAGACTATCTCGATAATGCAGAAAACAGAAATGCCATCCTCCGCTACAATTACGAAGACCTGTTTATCATGAAGATGGGTTTCGGTTTGAGTTATAGCGATGGGGTAGATGCTGTGCGAGTGAATGTAGAAAGTTCGGGCAATCTGCTGAGCGGTGTTTCCAAGGCTTTCGGTTTCAAGGTGAACAGCCAGGGGCAGCGTACATTATTTAATATAGCTTATGCCCAGTATGCCAAGTTTGATGTAGATTATACCCATCTGATGCAGTTTGATAAGCGCAATGCTCTGGCGCTGCATGCGGGTATCGGTGTGGCTTATCCTTACGGCAACAGTACGGTGCTGCCTTTCGAAAAGCGTTATTTCTCGGGTGGTGCCAACTCGGTAAGAGGTTGGGGCGTAAGAGAATTAGGTCCGGGCAAGTTTAAGGGAACTGACGGTAGAATAGATTTCATCAACCAGACGGGTGATGTGAAGCTCGACTTGAATGCCGAATATCGCACTTCGCTCTTCTGGAAGTTTGAGGGTGCAGCGTTTATCGATGCCGGTAATATCTGGACACTTCGCAATTATCAGGATCAGCCTGGCGGCCAGTTCAAGATAGATGAATTCTACAAACAGATAGCTGTAGCCTATGGCTTAGGTCTCAGGTTGAATTTCGATTACTTCATCCTCCGTCTGGATATGGGTATGAAGGCAATCAATCCAGCCTACGGAACGAAGGAAGAGCATTGGGCGATTATCCACCCGAAACTAGACCGCGATTTCGCCTTCCATTTCGCAGTAGGTTTGCCGTTCTAAATGCAGTTGATAGTTAACAGTTTATAGTTAACAGTTTATAGCCAGGAGTTTCTGTAGGGCATCTTTTTGATCATGTTGCCCCTCAGAAACTCCTTACTTTTTTCAAGGCAATTTATCCAGCTTAATCTTCCAGAGTCCCTTTTCCATACACATCGGCAGTTGGAAATCGGCCTGTTCTATGAGCTGCGGATCCTGCCCGATGCTGTCCATCTGCAGAAAATTATGAACCGTAAGGGTAACGGTGGCACTTGTTTCATCGTCACCGAAATCAATATCCGTAATCTCGATGCTGGCATCCTCCGGTTTCTGGCGCAGCAGTTCCACGTCGGTCTCGTTCACATTACTTGCAGCATAGCGCAGCCAGCGCTCCGATTCCTTGGTGCAATACTTCACGGCTTTCGGGAAATGCCAGTTGAAATAATAGTTAGCAAACGAATCAACGTCAGCCTTCAGTTGGTCCTCGCTGCCTTCGTGAGGTTCACATCCCGAAAGGCTGAATATACTTGCGGTCATGCATGCCACAGCTATGCATAAACCTATCATCGACTTCTTTATCATGATTCTCAAATCTTAAAAATTCTATTTTTTTGCGATATTTCGGCACAAAGATAGTAAAAAACTTTGTAATAAGAATCTTTTTTGCTAACTTTGCATGGAAAATAACAATTAAAATGCTGAAATTTATATCCTTTGGCAGTGGAAGTAGTGGCAATTGCTATTATCTTTACACTGATACGGATTCGATACTGATAGACGTAGGAGTAGGAATAAGAATATTAAAGAAGCATTTCCATAACTATGGACTTCGCTTCGAGGATGTACATCACGTCCTCATCACCCATGACCACGCCGACCATGTAAAGTCGGTGGGGAGTCTGAGTACTGACTATCATCTACCGGTATATACGACCCGTAAAGTACATCAAGGCATCGAGCGCAACTATTGTGTTCGAAAGAAGATAGAGCCTAACCATGCTCGTGTGATAGAGAAGAACGTAACTTTCACACTGGGTGAGTTTAAGATTACTCCGTTCGGCGTACCCCACGACAGTACCGACAATGTTGGCTATTTCGTGGAGTGCGGTGGTGTGAACTTCTGCCTCATCACCGATGTGGGGCATATTACCGAAGAGATGCACGACTTTATCGGGCGTGCCAACTATCTTGTACTCGAGGCGAACCATAGTGTAGAGATGCTCCAGCAGGGTCATTATCCCCAGTATCTGAAGGAGCGCATTCTGGGAGATAACGGTCATCTGAGCAACGACGATTGTGGCGAGGCTCTTGCCAATTATGCTACACCGGAGCTTCATCACGTCTGGCTCTGTCATCTCAGCGAGGAGAACAACCATCCTGAGCTGGCACGCAAAACAGTGGAGCAGATCCTGCGCAGCAAAGGCATCATAGCTGGCAAGGACTTCCAGCTGGAAGTATTGAAGCGCAAGACACCGAGCGAAATCTTTAACCTGGTGTAGGGCAGGAGTAAAACTAAAAAGGTAGCCGGATAAGGAGTTATATTGAGTTAACTCCTTATCCGGCTATTTCATGAATACGAAATAAACGGCTGCAATCAGGCAGCAGAAGGCTGCGAAATGATTCCAGTGCAATCCCTGTCCCTGGAAGAGAATATTGGCGATGATGGCGAAGACGATAAGCGATACGCATTCCTGTATCACCTTGAGCTGGACCAGATTAAACGGTCCGCCATTATCCACGAAACCGATGCGGTTGGCTGGTACCTGACAGCAATATTCGAAGAAGGCGATGGCCCAACTGAAGGCGATGACACCGATAAGAGGCCAGTTGCTGCTCACGCCCGTTTGTTGCAACTTGAGGTGTCCGTACCAAGCCAGCGTCATGAAGATGTTGCTCAGCACCAATAATAATATAGTATACAATCCGTTCATAATCTTATTTTTTTTGCGGGTGCAAAGGTAATATATTTTTTAAAACCCTCCAAATTTCAGGGAAGTTTCATTTCGTTTTTGTTTTGATATGGCTGTTTTTGGCAGATAAATCTCCGATGTTCTGATATTTATCTCCGAAAGATAAGTGTGCTGTTTGCATATGGCCAGTAGGCTGTTTGGGGCGAACAGCCGACTAGCGGAATAGGGAATAGTCGGCTGTTCCTATGAGACAGTCATCTCAGACGGGGAAACAGATTTCCCAATCCTATCAATATGATTTATGTTTAGCATTCTGCAAAAATCTCTTCACTCTTCACCTTTCTTCCCAAATCCCCTGTGTTTATCGGCATTTCGGGAGGTGAAGAGTCATCAGCAACTCTTCACCCGCTCTTCACCACTCTTCACCTCCGTCAACCTCCCTGTTTATCTGGGGTAGGGTGAAGAGCTTTATCTTGATTACAAAGACTCATCCACTTCTTTCCAATCTATCAATCCCTTGCCTGTTTCATCGAGTTCCACGGCCAGGGCGATAACTTTGCGTTTGTCTGCCTTGAATGGTTCTGTGTAGCTCTTTTCCTTTATCTGGCTCTCGGCAGCAGAAATGCCGCCATTGTTCGATAGCTTCAGCTCCAGGACGTAGATGAAGGATGGAACCTCTACAATCATATCAATCCTGCCAGTGGCCAGCATCCTTTCTACTTCCACCCTAAAGCCCAAGGCTCTGAATATCGTACTCATTATCAGTCGGTAACGTTCCTCCATATCCATACTTGCCATCTTCTTGTTGCTGTATGGAACATCGGCGATAAGAGCCTTTAATGCCTTCTTGGCTTCAGCGGTATTGCCGTCCTGCATCATTTTTCTGAGGAAGCTCTGCGCAGAAACCACTTCCGAATTCGACTTCATGGTCAAGGCAGGAACCACTACCCGGTATAATGCCTTGCGAACTTCAAAGTTAGGGAAACCCAGGATGTAAACGCCATCGTCGTAACCCTTGATGGTGAGATAACCCGACTGATAGAGGAAGAGCTCGGCTCCGCCATTCACCACATCCGATGTCTCCAGGGTATCGCCCTCGATAAAACAATGGTCAAAGTATTCCATCCTCATCTCCATATTATCCACAAATTTTGGTAATAGGGAAGTGGCGCCAGATGAAGCCCAGTAATTTCTCAATTCCCTATCCGATAAGGCGTTGATGAGGCTGAATGGATTGAAAATATCTACCATGTTTCTGTGGCAGAAATGATATCCGTCGTAATAGGCCGTGAGCTGCTTCAGCGTCTCTTCCGGAGTCCATCCGTTTTCTTCACCCATCGCCTCAATCTCCGGCATGAAGTTTTCGGCAACTTCCTGCTTTGAAATACCGCAGATGGTAGTGTATGGTGCATCAAAGCTGATGTTGCTCAGGTTGTTGAGCACGGAGAAGAGGGAGATTTGAGTGAACTTGGTGATGCCCGTGATGAAGACGAAGCGCTCGTGCTCGTCCTCTTTTTTCAAGACGGCAAACACGGACTTGTAGATGGCTGTGCAGGCATCATGCTCTGGAGTCTTCCAAGAATGCTGCAAAGGTGAATCATATTCATCGATGAGAATAACTACCTGTTTGCCTGTCTTGTGAAATGCCGTTTCGATGATGTTCTGGAAACGGACAGCAAGGGAAACCTCTGGGCGCACCGCTACTTCATACTTCTGTTCGAGTTTATAGAAGGCGTCGTCGAGATAGGAGTTGAGTTCTTCGGGTGTTGCACCTCCGCAACTCATGTCGAGTCGAATGACGGGATAGCAGGTCCATTCTTTCTCCAACTCCATCACCTTCAATCCTTCGAAGAGTTCCTTTTCCCCCTCGAAGTAAGCCTGGAGTGTATCCACGAGAATGGACTTACCGAAGCGGCGTGGGCGGCTTAGGTAATGATAAGTCTTGTTGCTATGAGCAAGTCTCCATACCATATCAGTCTTGTCAACATATAGGTATCCTTCTCTTCTTATTTTAGCAAAAGACTGGATGCCTACCGGCAATCTTCTATCGTTCATTTCTGTCATAATCTAATCTCCTATGTTTTCAGGATAGCTTTTTGCGAGCTATTCGCCTTACTACAAATTCTTTCTGCAAAGATACGATAAATATTTTGGTTTCGCAAGAAAAAATGGGGGATAATATAAAAAAATGGCGAATCTTTTTGTTATCTCTGATTTTTGCAGTATTCTTGACAATGCTTAAATCGGCGGGTTGTTTTAGCTCTTACGGTGTTTATCCAACTGTAATCTTCTCTTTTCAGTCGGATTCTTAGAAAAGTATACAGGTGAAGAGTGGTGAAGAGTGGGTGAAGAGCTGCCGTAAACTCTTCACCCCCGCTAACCTCCCTGTTTATCGGTATTCCGGAGGGTTTGGTGAAGAGTGAAGAGTATTTCCGTGTTTGCTTCTGCTCTTTTACATATTATCTCTCGAAATATGTGCCAATGGCTATGAGAGGGATGTTTTCCATCCAGTCTTGAGCTACATATCCTTTCATTGAGAAGCGTAGTTTTGCATTCCTTTCTCCTAGGTATTGCATAATCCAAGTCTTACTCGCTTGTCTGAAACCTAGTAATATTGAGTTTTTCTTGTCTTGTTTTTTCTAAATTTCGGGAGCTGCTTAGATATCTATCTTCTTATAACTATCTGAATGTTAAATATTTCTGTAGCAAAGATACACTTTTTCGATGATAAAAACAAGGAAATAGCACACTTTTTCGATGATAACAAATGTTAAATCATATACTTTTTCGAGGATAAGGTTGAAAAATAGCCACATAAATCCAAGAATAGGTAGGTGTTGTAAAGTAAATTTGGCTGTTATTCCTGTTGTTGACGATAGGTTGCAAAGGATATTTCTTGTTTCTGGTCCACCTTTCTGTTTTCTGGTCCACCTTAAAAATATTTGTCTAGCTTATTTTTATTACTTTTCAAGGAGAATTGCTGAAATTACAAAAAGATGGACTCTTTTTATATGATTTCAATTTTCCAACCTAGGTTCAGGGCAACAGAAATCTTATCAAGCATTTTCTTCTTATCTTTTGTGTTGCTATGTGTTAAGACATATAGTCCTGGAGTAACCTCACGTTGGGATCTTCCGTATTTCTTGTCCTTAGTTGTGGAGACGATGTTTACACCGCAATATTTTAAACCAAGAGAGCGAACATTGAGAATACCAGCTTGCTTGATAGCTTCTGTAAAAGTAGAAGCTGCATCTTTCTCATGAATGGTAGTGCCGTTTGGCGTATGCACCAAGATGCCTGTTCTTGGCGCTTTTTGTTCTATTTTCTGTGTGCGATGGATGCCTTCGCGATGAGAGACTTCTGGGGCAATCTCCAGTTTCTTGGCATTGATGATTTCCGAGATATTGGTCTTACGACTCAATGCTACGCTGATAGGGGAGCCAGGCTTGTACTCTACTACGAGTACCAGTTCACGCTGTATCTTGGATAGTAAAGGTTCAATGTCTTGCGACATGGCAGGGAGGATTTCTTCCTTGATGAGTTGCTCTTCCAATTCATCTGCAGCCTTCAAGGTTTCCTGGTTTAGCGGCAAGCCAAGATCTTGAAGACCTTTGATACTTGCATATAGTTTTTCGAGCTTTGTCATATTCTCTATGTTTTAGATGAAACTATACCTCTTTTTATATATGGTGAGGATAGAGTCACATGTTGTTATTTATGGCACAAAAGTACTAAAAAAATGCAGATTAACCAAATATAGGAAGATATTTTTCAGTTTTTCTTTGTCATTTCGATTCTTTTCATTACCTTTGCATTTGTCATTCATGCAGATTGTAGGCAAATGCGTTGCTTGCGCTAATCTCATGCTTGGCCTAGCATAACGAGAAAGACGTTTATCAGCGTTTTCCTTCTGACCTATTGAAACGTAGGAAACTTCAACTTGTGTTCAGATGGATGATGACGATAGACGCCTCCGCTGTGTGTATATACACTGGCACGAGTGTACCCTTTTGTCAAGAAGGGTATGCTCTGTGCTTTATATATATACCCATTTGGCGTAGGTGTATCTATTGGCTTCTTATCCTTGACACAAAGGGTTTTTCCTACGACCTCAATAGGCAAGGATGATGTAAGCGATAGGTTCCCTGCGCCATTTCTTTTATCTTAGAAACCAAACAGCTTTTTCTTTTTCCATTCTGGGGGAGTCGATGGAGACTTAGATACTTAACGTGCTGCCTATGGACTCACAACTACATCATATCGACAATAGCCTATTGCTCGACAATTCTAACGAGGCACTTAATATGGTCAATGCCATCAGTGTGTTGACTGCCCATCCGGCTTGTCGTACCATAAAGATAGCCACTGGTTATTGGGATATTCCCGGTACTTCGCTTGTGCTCAAAACTTTAGAGCAGTTTTTGGAGAAGGAAGGTACGAAAGTGCAATTGCTTATCGGAGCAGATCCAGTGGCAAGAGTGAATCAATTGAAAAATCCACTTTATAAGGATGCCAAATTTCCTCAGGATTACATCAAGCGGGATATTCACGAACTGGAGGTGAAGGAGGAATATGTAAGCGTGGTGCGCCTGATTAGGGAATATTGCAAGAATGATGAGACTGAGAGTAAATTGCAGATTCGCATCTATCAGAAAGATGATGAAGGAAATGTGCAGTTCTTTCATTCCAAGTGCTATATTTTCTTAGGCGAGAATTATGCCAAGGGAATCATCGGCAGCAGTAACTTTACCCAAAAAGGATTGCAGGGAAATTCTGAACTGAACTATCTGGAATGGGATAATGGTAAGGTTTCTCTTGTACCAAATGAATATTCTCATTCCAAAGGACATGTTTTTTGGTTTGACGAGAAATGGAAGCTATCTGAATCATGGAATCAGTATTTTTTGGAAGAAGTTTTGCATGGTTCTCCAATTGATAAAAAGGCTGAGGAAGAAGAAACTACTCAGAGTCTCCCAGAAGATACTCCACTTACTCCTTATGAACTTTACATCAAACTGCTCAACTATAAGTTTGGTGATATTGTAGATCTCAATCAGCAGCAATTGATTGAGAGTTATTTGCCTAAGCGGTACAATCCGTTGGATTATCAGATTCAAGCCGTAAAACAGTGCTTTTCTATCATGCGAGAACATGGCGGTTTTATGCTTGCCGATGTCGTGGGATTAGGCAAGACTATAGTTGGTGCATTAGTTATCAAGCATTTCCTTACCATGCCTGATGATGATGGACGTGAGCGAAAAGTGTTAGTTATCACACCTCCAGCCATTCGTTCTGCATGGCTGGAAACTTTAGACGAGTTTGATCAAGGTAAGGACAATAAGATGATGCCCCTGGTAGAGTTTGTCACAACGGGAAGCATAGGTAATATTGCCGATGTGGAAGATGATGCTGTAGATTCGGGCGAATTCGATTCAGCTTTGGAGTTCAAAAACTATGGTATGATTCTTATCGACGAGAGCCATAGGTTTCGTAATAGTCAAACTGCCATGTATCAATCTTTAAATAAGTTGATTGGTGACATTGGCTCTGCTACAGGATTTTATCCTTATATCGGATTGCTTTCAGCTACTCCTCAGAACAACCGACCTGCAGATCTTCAGAATCAGATTTATCTTTTCGAACGTAATCACACAGACAGTACCTTGAAAAAGGCAAGGGGCGGAAACTTGGAAGGGTATTTCTCAGCCATTAACAAGAAATATGCTGAGTTGATTGCTGCGCCAAAAGATGAAGATGGAGAAGTGAGAGAATTAACCGCAGAGGAAAAGGCTTTGCGAAGAGATGAATTGAAGGCACTGTCGCAGGATATTCGTGATCATATTCTGGAGGATATTCTTGTTCGCAGAACTCGTACTGATATTAGGAGGTATTATGGCGGTAGTCTGAAATTTCCAAAGATAAGCGGTCCGCACATGCTGAAATATAAGATGGAGGATGGTTTAGCAAAATTGTTTGCCGAGACGATGAACTGTATTGCGCCTACTATCAAGGTGGAGTTTATGCAAGGTAAGGGATTGGGATATTATCGGTATCGTGCCATCGAGTTCTTGTTAGATTCTGATATCAAGGCTCTTTATAAGGGTGGTAATATAGATCCCGACAGATATTCTCGCCAGTTGGCTAAAATCATGCAAACCAATCTTGTGAAGCGTATTGAGAGCAGTTTTTCTGCTTTCAAAACTTCACTTGCCAATCTTCGTCAATATACCCAGAATATGATTGAAATGTGGGAGGCAAATACTATCTTTATCTGTCCGGATATCAACGTTAATGCAGAATTGGACAGAGAGAAAAAGTTGGCTCGTGAAAAAAGACTCTGCACATTTGCTGAATGTGTGGATGACTTGAGAAAGAAGATCAAGCGTTTGGACGAGAATGGCAAAAACGATAAAAAACGAAATAGAGAGTTGACTCGTGATTCCTTCAATGAGAAATATATCGAGTGTCTGCGTAAGGACTTGACTATTATAGAATTCCTGTGTAAGCGTTGGAATGCTTATAGTTATGACCCGAAGTTGGAAGCTTTCAAAAAGTGTCTGACTGGGGTACTCTTTGACAAACAGCGTAATCCTGCTCAGAAACTGGTTATCTTCAGTGAGGCGATAGATACGGTAGATAATATCAAACTGGCAGTGGAAACAACAAATCCTTCTCTTCGGGTGCTTACTGTTAAGGCTTCTAATAGAGATGATTTGGAACAGACCATTCAAGAAAATTTTGATGCAAATTACAAGGGAACTTGGAAAGATGATTATCAGGTAATTATTGCTACCGAGGTTCTTGCCGAGGGTATCAACCTACATCGTGCCAACTGCATCTTGAACTATGATGCACCTTGGAATGCAACCCGACTGATGCAGCGTATTGGACGTGTAAATCGTATCGGTTCCACTGCAGATACGGTGTATGTATATAATTTCATGCCGAGTGCACAGGGCGATGCTCAGATACAGCTGGTGCAGAAAGCCTATACCAAGCTCCAGTCTTTCCATACACTTTTTGGCGAGGACAGTAAGGTATTTACATCTGATGAGGAAGTGATGCATTACGATCTCAATATCCAGGTGAATGGAGAGGAATCTCCTATGGAGAAATATATCAGCGAGCTGAAGGAATATAAGGCTGCTAATCCTCTTCGTTTCGAACAGATTGTTGCAAAGGAGAGTGGACTTGAACTTGCTATTCCTACCGGCGAAGGTAATAGCTATTTCTTGGTAAGGAACAAAAGACTTTCTGGTATGTTCGTCAAGGTGGATAAAGACGGAAAAGCCCAGTTGTTGTCTGGTATTGACATGTATTGTGAGTTTAGAACCAATCCTGATGTGCAGACGTGTCTGCTTCCAGATGACTGGGATAAGAGAAAGTCCGCTGCTGAATTGGAGGTGAATAGAGCGCTGAATCATGTGAATCTGCATGTACGTAATTCAGAGAAGGCAACACTAGCCAAGGAAATTATCACTCGGATGAAGAATGAACTAACGTTGTCGAAGTCTTCTCGCAAGATACTTGCCAATGCATTCAATTTCATTAGCAATGGAAATATCGATATTATTAATAAGGTGATAGCATTGGATAAGAATAGAAATTCGGGGCCATCGCTTTTCGAGATGAAACAAGATGAGATAGATGATATCTTGGAACGCGAGATTCTGAAGATTGTTGAACGAGTGCAGGTTCGTAATGGAAAGGCAGAAGTGTATATGGCATTGAGCAAATAGCTGACATTGCCATAGAGTAACAAACAAAAGTAAATAAATGAACCTATAAATAATGAGTAATATGGTTGATTTAAAAGAATATTTCCAACAAAAATATCAAGGTAGGGATTCCTTCCTTGAAAACATCGTATTCCCTATTTTTGGGGTAGAGAATTTTTCAGACCTCTACGACCAGTCGGTATTCGATGAGCGGCCTGAACTGAAGCCTTTAGCCGATAGTACGGGTATCTCTTCTGTGGTTTGTGTCGGGACAATACTGGTGGATTTCAATCCTATCAATATCTTCGACATTACCGTGTCGAGCCATGTGCTGATGAATCGGAATAGGGTCGGTATACAGCAGTTGATTCGTCGTATTATGCCTACATATTCAAGTGCTTTTATGATTTTTCATTATGAGGATGCCGATAATTGGGATTGGCGATTTACATTCTGCAGTAAGGCACGTAATGAAGAGTTAACCGACAAGAAGCGTTTTACCTTTATGTTGGGACCTAAGCAATCGTGTCGCACAGTGGCTGATAATTTTCAGAAACTGATGGACAAAGAGGGGGAAATCGAATTGCGAGATATCGAGGAAGCCTTCGATGTAGAGGCTCTTTCTGATGAATTCTTTGGCAAGTATAAGAATTTCTATGAGCAGTTTGTACAATACGTCACAGGTAAGAGATTTGTAAAAAGTGGTGGCAAATGGAAGGAGAAGAAGATACACGAACCTCACGAACAGATGTATGCAGACTTTGGGCGGAACGACAAGCATGTGCGTGATTATGTAAAGAAGATGATGGGACGCATTGTGTTCCTTCATTTCTTGCAGAAGAAAGGGTGGATGGGTGTATCAGAGAATAAGAAATGGGGTGAGGGTGATGTAGAATTCATGCTTCATCTATTTGAGTATTCTTCTAAGAAACAGAAGGAGAATTTCTTGGATGAAGTTCTGGAACCTTTGTTCGCAGGTGGTTTGGATACAGACCGTACTGCAGAGGATGATCTCTTTGATACGCATGTGGCATTGCCTGAAGGAAGTAAGGTAAAGGTGCCTTATCTTAATGGTGGACTTTTTGAACGGGATGCACTTGATGAGATTGCCACTAAGTTTCCGAGTGAGTATTTTGAAAATTTACTAGAGTTCTTGCATCAATATAATTTTACGATAGATGAGAATGATCCAGATGATGCTCAGGTGGGTGTAGACCCTGAAATGCTGGGACGTATTTTCGAGAATCTCTTGGAGGACAACAAGGATAAGGGTGCTTATTATACACCGAAAGAAATTGTGCGTTATATGTGCCGTCAGTCGCTGGTGGCTTATCTTGTTACTGATATTGATGATGAGGCAAAGAAGCAAAATGTGGCTGATTTCGTGAGAAATTATGATGTGGAGTTGTTAGGTGGGAACCAGTCTGACTTTGCACAGTTCATTGATGAACGTTTGAAAGAGGTAAAGATCTGTGATCCAGCTATCGGTTCAGGTGCATTTCCTATGGGCTTATTGAAAGAACTATTTCTTTGTCGTGGTGCCATCGAGAATTTTAGTAATGCTGCCGACATCAAGCGTCATATTATACAGAAGAATATTTATGGAGTAGATTATGAGCGAGGTGCTGTTGATATTGCTCGCCTCCGCTTTTGGCTCACGTTGGTTGTTGATGAGGAAACCCCGCATACTTTGCCTAACTTGGATTTCAAGATTATGCAGGGTAACTCTTTGTTTGAATGGTATGAGGGTGTAGATTTGCGTGGCATTGTGGGCGAGGTTGGAGATACCATCACTTTCAGAGAAAAAACTGCCAATCCTACTTTCATCAAAAAATGGTTGGACCAATATTTTGAAACCAACAATCATGAGGAACGCATCCGATTGCGTGGTAAAATATCGGGTGCAGTTGAGGGACTTATCGAATCGAACAATCCAGCCTTGAGAGATAAACTCTTCAATCTAGATATTGCTGCAAACAATTGTTTCTTCTTATGGCACACATGGTTTAATGATGTTTTCAAACGTGCAGAGGAAAATGGTGGATTCGATATTGTGATAGGAAATCCACCTTATGGCGCTAAACTGGATGATGTTCAGAAGAAAGCTTTGAAATCGTTATATCAGACAACCCAGACGCTAAAGGACAAGAATAATAAGAGTCTGACAGTCCAAAAAGGGTCTATGGATACCTACACCATGTTTATTGAGTTGGCATATAACATCATGAGGGTAAATGGCTGCATGACGATGATTGTACCTATCTCTTTGACTTCCAGCGACTCTCTGTCGGGTGTTCACAATATACTGAAGAGCAAATGTGATGATATTTATATCTCTTCATACGCAGTTCGTCCACAACCGGTTTTCAAGAATGCTATGGTCAATACTTCTATCTTGGCATTCCGAAAATCAGGAAAGCCTTGTAGTGGCATCTATGCCACCAAGATGTATCGCAAAGGAAAGAACTTCAATTTGCAGATGTTGGTAGAGCATCTTCAGTTTGTGGAAGTTAAAGAATTGATGCTATTCGGTCGTATCCCTAAGATTAGCTTGGAGATGGAAAAGGACATATTGAAGAAGTTGTCTGGTTGTGATAAGTTGAAACTTTATGAGAGAAATTTGGGCTCTGATATCTATTATAGAACTTCCGGTGGACGATATTTTAAGGTAGTAACTAATTATTCTACAGGTTCTTCTAAAGAAAAACCAATAGTTTTGGATGAGAAATATGCCAATGCTTTAGGATGTATTCTAAGTAGTAATCTATCTTTCTGGTTCTATCAGATATATTCAAACAACTTGGATTGGAAGAGTGATGAAATTGAGAATACACCGATTCCTCCATTATCAAATGATACGATAGAAAAGTTGGATGAACTTTACAAGGAGTATCTTGCCGATATAGAGGCGAATGCCAATAAGCGCCTAACCTCGGGAGACTCTACTTATAAGGTGGATTCTTATAAGGAATATAAGATAGGTAAGTCGAAGGCAATCATTGATAAGATAGACGATTTGATTTGTCCTCTTTATGGTTTGAGTGCTGAAGAAACTAACTTTATCAAGAATTACGAGATAGAGTTTAGATTATCTGGAGAGGAAGAATAGAACTAGTACGAATATGCGGGATGCTCAATCTGTTGGGCATTCCGCATAAATAAAAAGTCTAGTCTATTTAAGCATTATTTATAAGCCGTGCGCAAATGTTCTGACTGCATTTCCTGCAACTTTTTATCGCTCAGCTCGCCAGATTCCCAAAGTTTATCTAATTCTTGCTGCAAACGCTCGTTCATGAACTTTATTTGTGTTGCCATAATTGTTAATTTTAAATATTTCATGTGCAAAGATACAGATATTTGCTAATACTCCAAAGATTTTAAGAAGAAAAATTAATACTTGGTCGTTTTTTATCCAGCTTAATCCGCATAATCTATTAATTTTCAGCGTTCTCTGCCATTTTCTATAAGTTTTTCTTGCGGTTTCCAATCTTTCTTCGTATTTTTGCACCAATAAGTAACGTGGAACTTTAAAAACAAAAGAAATATGGAGGAAAGGAAATATCATATCGATGAATCTAAGGTAGTGGGGGATAAGGTTTGTGAGCCATCGCCTGCTTATGCATCTGTTGCATCAGAGTCTGTGTCTCATCATGTGATTGATTCTGGGATAGAGCAGGAAGATGAAATACCTGTTCTTAAAAATCATTTTAGTTATGAGGGTCTTTTGGATAGTATCGATTATTGTGAAACCATTAAGGATGATCCTTCTAAATGGGAATCTGTTGATGCCTTTAACGAACGTTTATATGAGGAATTCCCATGGCTGAAATAGTTGTTCACAAACTGTATGAAGAAAAGGAACGCCAGTATATTATCGATGCTTATGAGAATTTTGGTAAGAAAACTGCTCGAAAGTGGAAAGAAGAACTGAAGAAAATTCAGAACTTCCTGAAAAAATATCCTGAAGGTAAGCCCCCTTTTCTTGGTGCACCAAAGTTTAGCTATTTGCTTCGGGGTGCTAATTTTATGCGTAATTTCAAGTTGGTTTATTATTATGATGAATCCTTGGATGTGGTGCATATTGTTGACATTTGGGATATGAGACAGAATCCAAAAAGGTTCTCTGTCTCAAAATACAAGTGATTTTATATAACTTTAAAAGCGAAAGAAATATGGAGGAAAAGAAATATCATTCTTCTCTTTTCTGTCGGATTCTTGAAAAAGCAGTTAGGTGAAGAGTGGTGAAGAGTGGGTGAAGAGCTTCAGAGAACTCTTCACCTCCGCCAACCGCCCTGTTTATCGGTATTTCAGAGGGGTTGGTGAAGAGTGAAGAGTATTTGCTGTGTCAGTTATTTATTTTAAAAAGGAGCAATATGATGGTACATCGAGATAAGATATTATGTTTTTTGGTTTTATTCTGCTGCTTCTTTGCACATACTCCTCTGCAAGCCCAGCAGCCACGCAAGAAGGTGGGGCTCGTGTTGGGTGGAGGTGGTGCCAAGGGCGCGGCTGAAGTAGGTGTGCTCAAGGTGTTGGAAGAGGCTGATATTCCTGTAGATTATATTGCCGGAACCAGTATCGGTGCCATCGTGGGCGGACTCTATGCCATCGGATACGATGCTGCTGATATCGATAGCCTCTACCGTAACCAGAACTGGCTTTTCCTTTTGAGCGACCAGGTGAAACGTGAATCGGAGACTTTTCTTTCCAAAGAAGAAAGGGAGAAATATATCGTTCATATTCCTCTTTCCAAAGAGAGAAAGGTCTCGTTACCAACCGGTTATGTGAAGGGGCAGAATATCTTTAACCTTTTCTCTAAACTTACCGTGGGGTATCATCAGGTGGATGATTTCTCCAACCTACCTATTCCTTACCGTTGCGTGGCGGTAGATCTGGTAGAAGGCAAGGAGGTGGTGTTTTCATCGGGCTCGTTGCCATTGGCGATGCGTGCCAGCATGTCGATACCGGGCGTGTTTGCTCCGGTAGAATGGAAAGGGAAGATGCTGGTGGATGGCGGCGCCTTGAACAATCTGCCGGTTGATGTGGCAAAGGAAATGGGAGCGGATGTGATTATCTGTGTAGATTTGAGTACCGGTTGGAAGAAGAAGGAAGAGCTGAAATCGGCTTCTTCTGTTGTAGAACAGCTCATAAGTATGATGGGGCAGAACAAATATAGGAAGAATATGGCTGAAGCCGATCTTTATATCAATCCTTCTCTGAAAGGTTATTCGGCAGCCAGTTTCCAATCTGAAGCCATTGATACGATGATACAGCGGGGAGAACAGGCTGCCCGCCAGAAATGGGATGAACTGATGGCTCTGAGAAAGTATATCTATGCTGATGCTTGTGATTCTGTAGCCTCTGATGATACATTACAGGATAAACGCCTCAAACTGCCGAAACCTTCTCAGACGGAAGCTTATCATATAGGAAGCATCCGGATAGAAGGCATCAGCGGAGAGGAGGAAAAGTGGATTAGAAAGAAAATTGCTTTACGGGAGAATTCGGAAGTCAGTCCTGAGGAGATAGATGGCACACTTGCCATGCTCAGGGGACTGAATATCTTTTCGCGTGTAGAATACAGACAGTCTAACGAGGAACCTTATGACCTGGTATTTATGCTGGAACCCAACGAATCGAGAAGAATCAGTGTAGGTGCACGTTTTGATACGCAGGATTTGGCGAGCGTCATTGCTCAGATATCCAATAACCAGCAGTTTTCTACCCGTCATCACTATGCCTTTACAGGACGCATTTCACGTAATCCATATCTGGAAATGAAATATGCCTATGGCAACCTTTTCGGAGCGAAAATAGGCATTTCCTATCGTATGGCTCATTATGATTTCGACCTTTATGCGGACAAGCATAAGTTGGATGCCCTGGAGTTTCTTTCGCATTCTTTCGCTGGATTCTATACCCGCGATATCGGTAATTTCAGATTGAAATCGGGAGTGCAGTTTGATTATTATCATTATCATTCTGATATGTTTGAACGCGACGGAAGTATCCAGACACGTTCGTCAGACCATTTTCTGAACTACTTTGCATCTGTTGTGATGGATACTTACGACCGCCGTTATTTCCCGACCCGTGGTAGCCGCATTCAGGTTCAGGGCATTCTGCATACGGATGACGGAATACATTATGCCGATGGTAATCCTTTCGGTGAGGCTTCTTTTCAAGGAGAATGTGCCGTACGTCTCAATTCCAGATTCTATCTGCTTCCTAAGCTCAAGAGCCGCTTCTTGTTTGGAAGTTCCGTACCAGCCATTTATCAGAATTATGCAGGTGGAGTAGCTGACTGTTACTATCTGCCTTGGCAAGTGGCATGGGAGAGTGCGCAGCATGTTCATCTGCTGGAGCGCAATGTGGTGACTGGTCAGCTAGGTTTCCGCTATCGGGTGAAAGGAAAGTTCTATCTTACCGCTTTGGGAGAGTATGGCAAGGAAGCCCGCAAGTTTTCCCATATTCTCATCGGTGATGATTTGTGGGGAGGAGCCTTGAGAGCATCCTATGATTTCGTATTGGGTCCGGTAAGCATTCAGGCTAATTATTCTAGCTTGGGTAAGAATGTAGGATTCTATATCAATGCAGGATTCTTGTTCTGATTTCCTTAATTGCTGCCCATATAATAAATAAGGTGGGATTTCTCTTTGCCGAACAAGAATAAATCATTACCTTTGCAGCTGTTTAGCAAACATATAGAATGTATTTTGCAATCTTGAATTTTAGAATATAATAAATAAAAAGAGAGAATAAGATGAAACTGAGATTTTTGAAATTGATGCTGCTGCTCTTCATCCTGCCATTGCAGATGCTGGCGGCAGAACTGGGCGTGGCTGGTAAGCAACTGGCTGCATTGCCTGGAGTAAGTAACGTGGAAACGCTGAAAAGTACGCATTTCCCGGAAAAGTATGTGTTCTTTATCAAGCAACAGCTCGATGCCAAGGATGCATCCAAGGGCTATTTCGAGCAGAGGGTGGTGCTCTGCCATAGAGGATTCGACCGTCCTACCGTGCTCGTGACAGAAGGATATAATGCCAACTATGCGCTGCGTGAAGGATATATTGAAGAACTTTCCAAACTCTTCGATACGAATATCATTACCGTAGAGTACCGTTATTTCGACAAGTCGATGCCTAGTCCTTGCAACTGGGATTATCTTACCGTTGAGAATTCGCTCTATGATCTGCATCATGTAAACCAGACCCTGCATGCGATGTACAAGGGAAAATGGATTGCTACCGGCATCAGCAAGGGCGGACAGACTACGATGTTCTACCGTTCTTACTTCCCTGATGATGTAGATATTTCTGTGCCATACGTAGCTCCGCTCAACAAGGGTGTGGAGGATGGACGACATGAGAAGTTCCTGCAATATCAGGTATCAACCAAGAAAAACCGACAGAAGGTGCTCGATTTCCAGTTGCTCCTCTTCAAGCGAAAGGCTGCGTTGCTGCCAATGTTCGAGAAATATTGCAACGATAAGAAATATGTATTCAATGCTCCGCTGGCAGAGATTTTTGATTACTCTGTATTCGAATACGCCTTTGCTTTCTGGCAGTGGGGAGAAGACATCAACAAGATTCCTGCAAGAGAGGCAGATGACAAGATGGTGTTTGATTACTGGATCAACATGTGTGAACCTGACTATTTCACCAACTATAATGCCACAGCCTCGTTTGATGTGCAGGCAGCCCGGGAGTTGGGTTATTACGGCTATTATACCAAACCATTCAAGAAATACCTCAGTATCAAGACTGCTAAGGGTTATCTGAAGAAACTGATGGTGCCAAAGGGGGCAGAAAACGTGAAGTTCTCGCCAGCACTCTATAATCATACGGTAGAGTTCCTGACCAAGAATGATCCGAAGATGGTTTATATTTATGGTGATATCGACCCATGGGGAGCTTCGGGCATTTATGGCTTGCCTTTCACCAAGAACAAGAAGAACCTGCATGTTTATATGTGTCATGGCGGTTCGCACAAAACTCGCATCTTGTCGTTCCCAGAGCCTACAAGACAGGAAATCATCAGTCTGATAGGTGGTTGGCTGAAGGAATAATGCTTTCATCAACCAACCATGATGGATAAAATGAAAGTTTTTATCAAAAAATATCCATAAAAATTTGGTGGTTTCAGAAAAATGTATTACCTTTGCACTCGCTTTTGAAAACAAAGCTTTTAGCAGAGGCACCCTTAGCTCAGTTGGTAGAGCAACTGACTCTTAATCAGTGGGTCTAGGGTTCGAATCCCTAAGGGTGTACAAAAAACTCCGAAGTATCAATCTTGATTCTTCGGAGTTTTTTTTGTATGTCCGGTATGAGGTAACCACGGCTCCGTGAATGTTGGTGATATATCACAAATTTGCAGAATTTGAGAAAAAATAAGTAAGATAGTCTTGCTTTTTCTGTTTTTTATAGTATCTTTGCAACCGATGAATAGAACAGACTTGACACAAGGTAGCATTTGGGGGAATATCACGACCTTTCTGTTACCTTATATTCTGGCTTATTTCCTACAGATTCTCTATGGTTTGGCCGACCTTTTCGTGATAGGTAGATATTGTGGTGTAGATAGTACTACGGCTGTATCTAATGGTGCGCAGGTAATGTATTTTGTTACTTGTGTAGTCATTGGTCTGGCTATGGGTACTACTGTGAATACGGCTCATGCCATCGGTGCAAAGGATCAGCGCCGGGCTTCCCGGGTTATTGGTAATACTGCTACCATGTTCTTTATCTTGAGTATATTGTTGGCGCTGGTGTTGCTTTGTTGCCGTGATGGTATTGTCCGATTGATGGATACGCCACCAGAGGCTGTGGAAGGTACCCGTGATTATCTTATGGTATGCTTTATCGGCATTCCTTTTATCATGGCTTATAATGTGATAGCCTCTATCTTCCGTGGTTTGGGTGATTCGAAGAGTCCGATGTATTTCGTTGCTGTAGCCTGTGTGGTGAACATCCTTCTCGACTTTTTCTTTATCGGATATCTGGGGTGGGGAGCCCGAGGTGCGGCATTGGGTACTACCTTATCGCAAATGTTTAGTGTGATCGTAGCCCTCCTTGCCATCAGGCGTCACCGAGAAGTATTTGATGTTCACAGACATGATTTCCGTCCAAACCGTCAGACGGTAAAAAGTATTCTGAAGATAGGCTTCCCGATAGCTATGCAGGATGGTTTCATCCAGTTGGGCTTTCTTGCCATTGCCGTAATTGCCAATGGACGAGGCGTGTATGATGCCGGTGCTGTGGGCATCGTAGAGAAGTTTATCGGTCTGGTTTTTATTCTTCCTTCTGCTATGCTGTCTACCGTTTCAGCCATCTGTTCCCAAAACTATGGTGCAGGTAATTTAGACCGTGTGCTTAAAACTTTGCGCTGTTCGCTTGTCATCATCTTTGGTTATGGCATTCTGATGATTGCCGTTTGGGAGATTTTCCCGGAGGTGGCAGTGGGTATCTTTACCGATGATCCTGTTGTAGTAGAAAAAGGAGCCGTTTATCTGCAGGGATATATTTATGATTGCCTTTTTGCCGGCATTCACTTTTGCTTCTCAGGCTTGTTTACAGCCTGCGGCTATTCCATCATCTCTTTTGTTTATAATTTTCTGTCGGTCATTCTGGTAAGAATTCCGTTGGCTTATCTTGCCTCAGAGATGTATCCGGAAACGCTCTATCCTATGGGTATCACGACGTGGTTCGGTTCGCTGTTCTCTGTTATCATCTGTGTGGTTGTATACCGCTGGATGGTCAAGCATCATAAGTTCAGTCATTCCATCGTTGCTTCCTGATACAGGCATGATTATTCTTTTAACAGCTGTTTTCTGAAAGCACTAGGAGACATTCCCGTCTTTTGTCTGAAGAGGCGGGCGAAATGGTTGGGATAGTTGAAGCCCAGTTCTCTGCAGGTGCCGTAGCTGCGGCTCTTTATGTTGCCGGTGATGGCCCATGAAACAGGATAAAACATGTATCAGAAGCAATAATTTCGCCAACTGCCACAACGAATTTGGGTCAACTGCCACAACGAATTTTGGTCAACTGCCACAATGAAATTGGGTCAACTGTCATAATAAAATTGGGTCAACTGCCACAATAGAATGGAAAAGCAACAAAGTTTAACTGTTTTATTTGCTTGATATTTGTTTCTTGAATAGAGACAGAGGTGCCTCTATCATATATTAATAAACTTCATAAATACACAATCGTTATGTCAAGAAACAAGAAAACATCAGAGTCTTTATTCCAGTTCATGGACCTCCTCATCGCCCTGTTGCTGAAGAACGGGCAATACCGCACCTCGCTGCATTACAGGGCATCCCTCAACAGCTTTAAGCGATACCGTGACAACAAGGATATTGCCCTAAAAGAGATAGATGCAGAAGTGATGCGCTCGTATGAGGCGTACCTGCATCATACGGCGGAGGTATGCAAAAACACCAGCTCCTTCTATCTCCGCATCCTCCGTGCCACCTACAACAAAGCTGTGGCAAAGGGACTGACGCCACAGCAGCATCCCTTCTCGGATGTCTATACCGGTATTGCCCAAACTCGCAAGAGAGCCATACCTACAGAGAATGTCAGCCAGATCAAGAGTCTGCAATCTGTCAAGGATCTCAATCCCAAGGAAGAGATGGCAAGAGATACATTCCTGATGAGTTTCTATCTGCGTGGTATCTCTTTCATCGACCTGGCTCATCTCCGCAAATCTGACCTCAAGGACGGTTATCTTCATTATACAAGAAGAAAGACAGGACAGCGTCTCACCATCCGATGGGAGAAGGAGATGCAGGAGTTGTTGGAAAAGTATCAGGCGCAGACCGCCTCCTCATCTTATCTCTTTCCTTTCCTTGTTGATGATGGAAACAAAAGACAGGATAAAACTATTGACAAAAAGCAGGATGAGGAACGCCTATATCACAATGCGGAAGCGCGTATCTCCTACCACCTCAGAAAGTTTGGAGCTACGATAGGCATCAAGGGCAAGCTCACCCTCTATGTTGCCCGCCATTCCTGGGCAACGACGGCAAGAGATAATCATATCTCTATCTCTGTCATCAGCGAGGCATTGGGACATCATTCCGAAACCACCACACAAATCTATCTCCGTTCCATCAAAAGCTCAGAAGTAGATGATGCCAACGCCAAGATACTGGCAGCCCTATAAGCCACAAAAAAGAATAAAAAGAGGGATTATGTAAAATGAACCAAAATGAACCAATTTTTCTGAATCTTTATATAAGAGACACAGAATCTTACCGCAAAATTACGAAAATTGTTGGAAACAAGCAAATTATGCGTGTTAAAAAATTAATATCATTCTACGAAATTCTACATTTTTTCAGCATTCTTCTCGTACACAATCTTCTAAGTCGTTGATTGAAAGAATGTTTTTCGGTTTTCTGTGTCTCTTATATAGAGATTCAGAAGAACGGGAGTGATTGAGGGAAGGATTTTGAGGACAAAGGAATCGGACAGCTAATCATTCCAAGGGTTGCAGACTATCATGCTCTTGGATCAGGAGTACGTCTGTGATTAGAGGTTTCCGTTATTGGAAATAGACTAACCAACCCTTTCTTGCCAAGTGTTTTGAAACATGATTTCACGACACGGGGGAATGAGAAGTACACCCTGATCAAAATAGAAAAAAATAAACAATGATACAAGCAGACAACGAGGAGAGTTGGTACGCATTCAAGATATTTTTTGGGAAAGGAAAGCCTATCAAGGCATATTTCGTTGCCAAAGGGATAGAGCATATTTATGATGTGAAACAAGAATATTGGGACAAGAATAAGAAAAAGAGTCTGGTGAAGGAAGTTCCTATTATGCCATCTCTCATTCTTTTCCGTACTACGAGAACAGAAGCCGAAGAGATTGAACGCAAATTTCTCAATAAAGTGATGCTCTATCGTGGCAAAAATTCTGAGAACTTGAAAGAACCTTCTAAAATTTCAGAACGTGAAGTGAAAATCTTCAATATTGTAGCAACTTCTGGTGTTGAAGGACTGGATTTTTACGATGAGTATAATCCCAAGTTTACCAAAGGCGACAAGTTCCGAGTCATTGAAGGTCCTTTGAAAGGAGCGGAAGGCTATGTCGTCCGTATCAAAAAAGATCATAAACTTTATGTGAGTATCAAGGGGTTGTGTGCTGTTACGACAGGATATATTCCTAAAGCATACTTGCAAAAAATAGAATAGAGTATATGGAAATGTCAGATATTAAGCAAGTGGTACTGACGAGGAAAAGTACCTCGCCAGTAACAGAGTATTAATCGAGATGATGATGAGCAGTCCAGCTGCCCGCATCTAAACAAGGACACTCTTTGGGAGTAGTCCCCGGCAAATCCCGATGCCCCACAATCTTCGCTTTCGGAAAGAGAATCTTCAGATTCCTGAAAAGGTCAATGAGTCTCGTTTCCTGCTCAGTTGTCATGGTGTTGCAAGGCTTGCCTTGCTCATCGAGCCCTCCCTCATAGCAGATGCCGATAGAGCATCTATTATAAGGTCTGGCATGAGCACCAACCTCCAACAGCATCCGGTGCTGCGTCATCGTTCCATCCTTACGGATGTAGAAGTGGTAGCCGATGTCATAAAACCCACGCGCCTTATGGTCGCGTCGCAGCTGTTCTACACTATAGTCCTCATTGCATCGGCTAGCCGAGCAATGCAAAACCAGATATTTAATGTCGTTAGCCGACATATATTGACTTTGTCTCATAATTAATAATTCAACATTTAACATTCAACATTCAACATTCAACACTCAACACTCAACATTCAACACTCAACATTGTTATAAGGCATTTGCGCACGAGCTTACTCCCAGTGCAGTAAGAGCTGCAATCAAAGCTTGAACAGCAGCATTCAAAATTGAAACCCAAGAAATCTTCTTGGAACCATCATTAAAATTCTTCATAATCAGAAATGTGTTTAAAAGTGAAACATAAGTTTGAAGGGGGACCACACCCTGCACTATGCAGGATGCAGTCACAGGGAGAATCCTACTCCAGGCCATCACCGCCACCGTCTGTGCCAGAGTCGGTACTGCTTCCACCGCCAGGGTTTGGTGTATCACCACCATCACCCGATGGCTTGTTGTCACTCTTGTCGTCCTTGGTAGGCTTCTTCTTCGCAGCCTCCAGGTCAACGGTAGTCTCGTTCGCCTTTTCAGCCTTGAGCAAGGCAGCTTGACCAGCACGGCTTGCCACGAGCTTGAACTCAGCTTGATCAACAAGGTTCTCAAAGTCCACACCAGGGTTGAACTTGATGTTCACCGACTTGATGTTCTCCTCGCTAAACTTCTCCAGCGATTCCGCACCCTCACAGTTGATGGAGATGCTAAAGACACCAAACTCACCGAGTTTAATCTTGTTGCCGTTGAGCAGTTGCTCTACAATGCAGTCGCACATGTCCGACAGGATGGCTTTCACCATACCTCGGCTGTAGCCAGCGTTATGTGATGCAATGTGCTTGCAAAACTTGTTCAAGTCCCAGATTTCACGAACTTGGTTCTTGGCATAAGCCTTTTGAGGCTCCTCTGGTTTGATAGGATTACCCATCATGTAAATAGAATACTCAATCATAATCGATTCATTTCTTTTAAATTGTTAATACTAAAATTATCAGCTACTCCAAACTTCGAATGTCGAGCACCCCGGGTATTGAATTCTTCACTCATCACTCTTCGTTCTTCGTTTAAGCTGTTGCAAAGATACAACATCCGTGGTTCGAAAACAATTCCGTTGAAAGGCATTGAAAAACGTTGAATATCTATTGAATAAGGTTAAGAAAATCATTAAGAAATCATAGCCAGCAAGTCATTTTTTACTTTTTTACCCTTTTACTTTTTTACCTTTATAATATGGCAGATGTAACTTTCAACATATACGGAGGCAATAACCAAATCCTCCCCAACGCTACAAAGGCAGAGCAAAACTTCTATGGCGACCAGTTCGCAGAGAAGACGCTTGCCAAGGATGGCGAAGCACCTCAACCTCTCACCGAGGAAGAACAGGCTTTGTCTATATATATAAATAAGGTGGAATCCTTGCGAGGCTACATCACCCTCCTTCGTTCCTGCAAGACAGCGAGAGACCTGGGCGAGGTGGTGGCAACCATGCGGCAGCAAGAACCATCCCTCACCGATGATCTGATAGTGAAGCAGAATTTCATCTCCCTCCTCCTTCCCTTCGTTCCGAAATGGGAGAAAGGGCAGACCATCGACAACATACGGGTAGCAATCAATACTGCCTGGACGGCCCGCAAAAAGACTATCCGTCAAGCAGGTCGCTAAAACACCCTTAAAAAAGTATCCTAAGATACATGGGCAAGTATCCTAAGATACTTCGCCAAGTATCCTAAGATACTTTGGAAAGTATCCTAACCCTCTTTCTAACATTAAAATTTTAAAATGGCAGATACATCATTTGATATCAACAACGGAGCCAATCAAATTGCTCCCAATGCAATGACTCAGAACCAATATTTCTATGGTGAGGAATTCGCTCGCAAAATATTGGGAAGCAAGGATAAGCCACTTAGTCTGGTAGTGCTCGGTGCTGGAGTGGATGCCACAATAGGCTTGCCGACATCAGCCGACCTTATACCTCGCATTGTCGATTTCTTGGAAACCGATGAAGGCAAGACGCTTGATGCCATTTTGCGCAAGGCAATAGGCAGAGTACATTTCCACTTCGACAAGTTTGTGAGTACAGCCATCGACCGTTTGGCAAAAGACTTGGATAAGGAGATTGTTTCCATTTGCCATAATATCAACGACGAGCTTGCCAACAACGCAAGCCTTGATGAGTCACAACGTAAGTTGGGTATGCTTATCGTTCGCCTTTTCAAAAAGGTGTTGGACTTCAAGAAAGGAGCTGAGATTGATGCCGAGACGATGAACTTGATAGAAGAGGTGTTTGATACGGTTGTAAAAGATGATAGCATCATAGATTTAAGCCATCTCAACTATACCGACACATTCAAGAACATCATCGTGGAGATACTTCAGAAAAGCATCCATGAGTCGAACAATCCCATCTTGCGCCATATCTATAAGAATATGCTCGATATAGAGCAATTGCTCGCAGGGTATTTCTATGGATTTTATACGGGGCAAAACAATTATATCCGCGACTATCTATACATATCTTGGATTCTATGGGCATACTTGGTAAGCGAGGAGCAGCGAAAGGCGCAAGAGAATGTGGCTGTAGAGAACAAAGACAACCACACTATTTACGACCAATTGGACGGAAAAGACTGCCAAGTCATCACGTTCAACTATACATCGTATGCTTCCCAAACTTCTCCGACTGCTCTCTATTTCCATGGCTCACTCAAAGAGTATGTAGATGTAGAGAACAAGAACGATTTTCTGCATGATGATTTAACGACCATTGATTTAGAAGATTTCTTCAAGAATCAACTTGCAGCCGAGATAAGTTTTGATCCAGACCACAAGTCTATACCCATCCCATCATTCTTGCCACCATTAAAGTTGCGCCCTGTTATATCCAAGCATTACATTGATACATGGTATCATGCTTCTCAGATGGTGCTGCGTGCAAGTAAGATCATCATTCTTGGCTATTCATTCTCTTCTGCCGACAACTATTTCTGTGATATGTTGCGAGAGAACCACGATGCACAAATCATCATTATCGACAAGAACATGGAAACAGCAAGTCGCAATGTGTGTCGTTGCCTCCAGTTGGATGCCAATCGCTACACCAAGCAAATAAAGGATGGGCATGAGATACGCAAATACAACAATCGAGTGACGATTATTGGAGCAGACTTGTCGGATGTGAATTTGGATGATGTGTGAGACATTAGGATATGAAGCAAAAACTCCCCCAAAAATTTGGTAGTTTCACAGAAAAAGCCTATATTTGCACAATAAACAGAGAAATGGGGTATAAACTTCATTAAAACCAATAAAATTACGCTGTTATGATTAGTAAGAATGTACAAAATATGATTCCAAAGATACAAGATTTCTTTGGTAGCCAGCCAATAACAAAGGCTTGGCTCTTTGGTTCATGCTCACGAGGAGAAGAAACTACTGATAGTGACATAGACATTCTTGTAGAGTATGATCGTCAGCATAATCGAATTTCTCTGATGAAAATAGCAGGTATTATGTTGAATTTGGAAGACTTGCTTCATCGCAAGGTGGATATAGTAGAGGCTAATCGACTCCTCCCTTTTGCTCAAGAAACAGCCAACCAAGATAAATTCTTGATTTATGAGAGAAAAAGTTAGAGATAGGGGAAGGTTAGAGCATATTCTTGAAGCGATAGAAAGCATAGAGGAGTTTCATGCTCAATATACTTTTGAAGATATCAAGAAGAATAAGCTCATCTTTTATGGCTTTACCAAATTGGTAGAAGTTATAGGTGAGGCTGTCTATATGCTTTCAACAGAATTTCGTGATTCTCATTCTGGCGTGAATTGGCGTCAGATTGAGCGTATGCGCCATGTCCTTGTGCATGGCTATTATACCATAGACCCCGAAAGTCTATGGGATACGATAGAAGTAGACATTCCTGAGTTGAAACCTTGGATAGTTAGGTATCTGTCGGAGTAATATACAAGTCAGCACTGTAGGGCGGTTACATCCTCTCGTTCCTGAGGTTTCTGTCCACCGGGAACGGGGGAACCGAAGGGGGTGTAAAGACCATTGAAGAGAGGCTTGGTGAGAAAGGTGGAGCCTTCCTTAAGGGTAAGGAAGGACGGGTAGGTTTTCGAAAAAATAACACTATTATGGCAGATAAAGAATTTTTAGAGCGAATGCTCTCGATGCTCCCAGAAGAGTTTCAAGACATTTACGATGATACGATTCCTGAGGCAAAGGAGATACGCAAGAAGATGGGAAAGAAGGTATCTTCCGTAAAGTCCTATTCCTGCGCTATGCCGATGTTTGAAGATATTCGTAAGCTCAACTATAAAGGTCAAGCCCAGGTCTGCAAGACCTTCCATCAATACTTAAAGAAGAATCCTAAAGTGGTATCCTTCTTTCTCGACCGTTTCGAGGAAACCTATTCTCGAATCAATATGAAAGACCTTGAAGAATCCATTGAATGGATAGGCTATGCCGTTAATGATATGGACAATACCATTTCGGAGATAGATTACAACGACCCCATGACTTTCTTTGATATAGAGAAAGTGATGGGAAAGGTAATCAGCAAAGAGCTGAAGAGTAATTCTCTAAAATAAGAATAACACATGTGCTATTTACGATAAACATATACACTTAGATATATATGGTAATATACGACCCAATAAACCATTTGGTCTTGTTTGAGGATGAACCCAAAAGAGCTGGATTTAGACTCGATAAAATCGAACTCTTGGTTTGTAATAGTCAGATGGTAGACATAGATTTGAGCCGTCAGAAAGATTCTTTTTTCGATGACTCTTTATGCCAGTTTTCTCTTCTTATAGGAATCAATGGAGTAGGCAAAACAACCATTTTACGGAGTATTGTTGATTTCTTTATCGACTTTCACGAATATTACAACCATAATGGTTATAGAATGACACCTAGAAAAAACATCCAGGTAGTTGGTGTAAAATATCAGACAAATAGGAATTCCTATTATGTTTATAAGAATGATAATGAAAAGAAATTCTATGTAAATGATTCAGATATTCTAAATAAGAAAATACCAATACCCAATATAGTTGCTTCATGTTTTAGCGTATTTGATAAGTTTCCGATAAAAAATACGATGTCCCTATCGACAAATAGATATAACGTTCCTTTTTATACATATGTGGGAGCAAGAGCGGCAAATAATACATTTTCCGCTAGTTCTTCTCTTTTTCACATGTTGTATAATTTGTTGAGCTTGGAAAAAGCAGAAACGATTCTTAAAGTTCGTGATATCCTCAAATATATGGGATATGATGATCGTATGAGATTGACATGCAAATTCAAACAACTTTCAAAAGAACAAAGTTTTAGAGGATTCGTTCAAGCCTTAAAGAAAACAATGGATATCGGTGCTTCTATTAGCCGTAGGAGGTGGTATCTTGAAAATTTCTTGTATAAGGATAAAATTGATAGGCAAAAAGTCTTTTCGACATACCAAGATCTCTGGAAACAAACTAGTGATGGTGTTGGTTTATGTCACTATGATTTTCAGTTCAACCAATCTCAAGTTATATCTCATAAAGATGATGTTAGAAATCTGTATCGGTTGAAACAGATGGGACTGATAACACAAACAAACTTATTTCTGTATAAGAATGGTGAGCCAATCAATTGCCTTGATATTAGCTCCGGTGAACTTAATATGTTCTGTACAGTGGTTGGAGCTTTATCAGCTTCAGAAATGGAGAATGCTTTGATACTCTTGGATGAGCCAGAGATAAGTCAGCATCCTAATTGGCAGATGTCAATTATTGATTTCCTAAATAATGGGTTGAAGGAAATTTCTTGTCATCTGTTGATTGCTACACATTCTCATTTTCTGGTATCAGATTTGCCTAGAAATCAATCTACTGTTACTTATCTGAATAAAACTCATGAAGGATTAGTCTCAGAGCGGATAAAAGAGGATACTTATGGGTGGTCTGCAGAGGAGGTCTTGCTGAAAGTCTTCAAAGTACCTACTACTCGCAATATCTATTTAGCTAAAATTGTAGGCGAAATGCTTGATAAGATAGCAAAAGGTGAAATAGAATATCAGGAAGTGTCGGATAAGGTAGACTTCTTAGAGGAAGTGATGCCTAATATGAGTGATGTAGATCCAATGAAAAAGATAATTACGACCATCGTAAATACTTTTAATCATGAAAAGTGATTTAGAATTATCTGACTTTGTAATAACATCACCATATGCGATGACTTCTGCAGATATAAAAGCGGTATCTAAAGCCAGTAAGGGAAAACCTCAAAAGGAGGATTGGGAGAATTCTTCACTAAAAGCTTATAAAGATCGGGTTAGACAGTATTATCGTCAACAGCAAAATAGAAAATGTGTATATTGTCGTATGGATGTCAGTTCCGCTACTGGGTATTTTGATATCGAGCATATAGTACCGAAGTCCTTGCATCCTGAATGGATGTATGAGCCTTTTAATCTATGTTTATCTTGTCCACAATGCAATTCTGCAAAGAACAACCAGGAAGTATTGGACAATAAAGATATAACAGACCTCCCTACAGAATCATCTGATTATTTGATAATTCATCCACATATAGATCGATATTTTGATAATATCGAAATAGTTGATGGTTTGTTGTATAAAGGTCTGACGCCAAAGGGTGAGTATACGATAAAGATATGTAATCTTACTCGACCGGAGTTACTTTCAGAACGAGCCAAATTGTTTATAATGAAAGAGCAAGAGCCTGATTCATATTCTAAGTTACTGATGGCTTATTCTCAAAACTATAAATGGATAGGAGATCTTGATAAATTGTTGAAAGAGATAGAAAATATAATGATAATGATAGACTGATTAGATTTTCGCCAATCACTTTACTCTCGTTTGGAGAATAATACAATCAAGGGTATTGTAGGAGAAATCAAAAAGTTATATGATGTTTTAGAACAGTAAATATTGATAATTATGTCAGGTAAAGTACTAATTTTAGGCAATGGATTTGATCTCGACCTTGGAATGAATACTCGTTATTCAGATTTTGCAAATAGTGATATCTGGAAGCAAAGTTTTCAAGATGATATACAACTTTATCGACCAGACACTTTAATAGGGTATCTGAATAAGGAAAAAGAAAAGAATGCTTGGTTTGATATAGAACAAAGCATGCTGAACTATGTAACAAATAAGAAAAATGAGTATGGAATTCCTGATAATGATATAAATGATGATAAAAAATCATTTCGCAAACTTTGTCATGCGTTATCAATGTATTTGAAGCATGAACAAAAGTATTATAAGCAACGAAAGAATAATGTTGCAGTAGAGGTGTTAAAGGCCATAGCTGCAAACGGATATTTCCGCTCTATCTATACATTCAACTATACAGGTTTACGTCTGATAGCTTCTAATAATGGTATAACGTTAGGCGAAACTAATATAATGCATGTTCATGGTTCTCTTGCTGATGGTGACATTATTTTAGGAGTAATGGCAGATAATGCATCTGTTGTACCTGAAGAATATTCGTTTCTTTATAAAGACAATAGTAGATATTACCGATCCAATAATATGGCTACCGATTTGGATGAGGCAAATGAGTTGGTTATATTTGGTCATTCTATTAACGGTATGGATTTCGATTACTTCAGGGATTTTTTCTTAAAGCAGGCTGGCGAGAAAGGAGATTTCAAAAATAAAAGAATTACGATTTTCACTTACGATGAGAATTCTGATAGTCAAATTCGAAATAGTATTCGAAAGATAGGAATCAATCCGAGACAATTGTTTAATAGAAACGAACTATGTTTTATTCATACCAAACTTCTCTCAGATGGAGATAATCTGGAGCAAAATCGATATGATGAGTTCATAAAGCATTTGCATGAACAGAGTGAGGAAGTACATTTACGAACATTAAATTCTATTCTTTAGATTTAAATATAATTAGGGGAATCTTTTTGCCTTTGGTTGTTGAGAACTTTGCTGTTTAATACGAAATGTAAACAAAGCCAAGATTATGAAATACATTTTTAAGTCATAAACTTATTGGCTTTAACTTTTTTATGGCAAGTAACCCAGGCGGTCCCATCCCGCACAATATGGCGAAGACCTTTGATGGTCCGCCAACCTTAGAGCGTAGCGGTTCCGAGCACCGAGTAGGGCGGTTACATCCTTCCTTCTGAGGAGGAAGGCTTGGTTAGAGGTGGAGCTCTCCTTGCAGGAGAGACGGAGAGGTAGAAAAAAGCCTTCTTTAACGGTAAGGAAGGACGGGTAGGTTTTCGAAAAAAGTCTTTCCTTGCAGGAGAGACGGAGAGGTAGAAAAAAGCCTTTTTTAATGGGGAAAAGCGATGCCAATGAGTGCAATGAAAGCTCGCTTTCAAATTGCCGAGTGCAGCTCGCTTTATCAACAAAGAAGGATGGGATGATTTTAGAAGGACTCCTTCTTTAACGGTAAGGAAGGTTTCTGTCCCCTGTAAGGGGAACCGAAAGGGTCGCAAAGACTATTGAAGGTAGGTTTTCGAAAATCTTATCATGTCCCTAATCCCATGTAATTATAACTCGAACAAAAAGGTGAATGTCAAGGCTGCCTAATAGGTAGCTTTGGCAATACCAATTAATAATATGCTTTTTTTGAAAAATGTTGGATGTGCTAACTGCTGAAAATCAGCAGTTACGTTCTAACGGTGATTTACAATTTGAGTACAAACATTCATAAATATTGAGTTATGAAATCAATACAAGTAAAGAACTTTAGAAGTTTTCAAGATTCTGGAAAAATTGAATTCAATGATGTCAATTTGTTCTGTAAACCACCAATACAGCGTAAGGTGGGGTAAATGAAAAATATTATCTTTGCAA